>CAESAM010000103.1_pt1 | contig 3226 bp, 3 predicted proteins | sample 7263631 | NCBI WGS metagenome assembly CAESAM01 (sample SAMEA6814156, study PRJEB35770) | uncultured Actinomycetes bacterium | biome: Freshwater; feature: Freshwater reservoir; material: water | place: Czech Republic | collected 2017-06-27 | depth 30m m | reverse complement strand
TGCTACCCCACTACTTTTCATTCAACTAATTCACCAGGTACTAGGACCTGTGAGAGGAATCTATGCGCAAATCTATAAAGGTCACCGTAGCGGTTGCTGCGAGTGCATTCTTAGTTTTATCAGGAACACAATCTGCATCAGCTGTGCCAGCATCAAAGGCTGTAGCTGGAACGCAATGTGATGTTTTAAATCAAGTTGCAAAAGGTAAAGGTATAAATGGATCTGACCTAACTTGTTTAAAGATCTCAACTGGAACATATAGTGGAATTTCATACTGGACTTACAAGAACATGAAGTCACTAGACAGTCTTGAATTTGTAGCTTCATCAAATATTGGTGGCGGTTACGGCTTAACAGCTATTGCTGTTGGCGAAGCACTAAAAGCTGAAGGCTTATTGAAGTCTTACACAGTTAAGTACAACTCAAATGCTGCACTTGGCTTGGGTTACTTTGCTGGACAAAAGAATCGTAAAGATATGTTGTTAGTAACTGGCTTTGCTATGCCAGCAGGATTAATTAACAGCAAATCAACTCTTAGCATGCTTGATCAACAACCACTTATCGGCTTCCTTCGCGAAGCTGAAGCAATTGTTGTTCCGACAAACTCTAAGTACAAAACTATTAAGGATTTGTTAGCTGACATCAAGAAGTCTCCTAAAACTGTTGCACTTGGCGGCGGAAATGTTGGCGGAGCAGATCACGTAACACTTGCTGAGCTTGCAAAAACCATTGGAGTTGCAGCAACTGATCTAAATTACGTTTCATACTCAGGTGGCGGAGCGATCATTCCAGATATCGTTTCTGGTCGATTAGCTGCGGCCGTTTCTGGAACTTCAGAGTTTGATAAGTATGTTGAAGCCGGACAACTTCGTGCTTTAGCAATCACATCTCCACTTCCATTGAAGACAATCAAGGGTCAAACCTTGATTCAACAAGGAATTAAGATGACATTTGGTAACTGGCGTGGATTTTTAGCTCCTAAGGATCTGCCAGCTGCTGATTACTTAAATATGTTGAAGGTATTTGACTTCGCACATAACACAATCGCATGGCAAGCAATGCTTGTAGATAACTCATGGATTGATGAATATCGTGGCGGCAAGGCGTTTACAACTTGGATAGCCAAGGAAGTTGACGCGATTATCGCTAACTTAAAAGCATTCAAACTAGCGTAAAGAGTTTGGCCTTTTAGGTAAGAATGAAAAAAGAGATTAAGAGTGAGCTGGCATTTGCTAGCTCACTCTTACTTATTTCTTTAATTGTTTTATGGGATACCAACAGAGCTGGTGATCCAGCGATTAACGTTTCAGTATCGCCAAAACTTTTCCCATTTGCCGTTGGAACTTTGTTACTTGTTTTATCTGTAGCTTTAATAATTCAAGTTCTAAGGGGAAAGATCGCTACACCCGAAGGTGAAGAAGAAGGCGCAGTAATTGAAAAATCAGATTTTAACTCTTTTGGATTGGTTCTAGGTTCCATCTTCGCTTTTGTGCTTCTTATCCAAAGAGCCGGATTTGTTATCTCATCAACCATTACTTTTTTTGGAATCACACTTGCATTTGGAATTGCCAATAAATTAAAAGCTTTAGCAATCGCAGCCGTGTTCTCGTTAATTGTTTTCGAGAGCTTCACAAGATTATTAAATGTTGATTTACCTGCCGGGTGGCTGAGTTTCCTATGATGAGCAATTTAGATTCTTTAATAAATGGATTTGCTAGTGCAATTACTCCGGTAAATATCGGATTTGGTTTATTGGGAACCTTCCTTGGTACGTTAGTTGGAGTTTTACCAGGAATCGGACCTGCACTTGCGATCGCTCTTTTATTACCAATTACATTTACAGTTTCACCGGCATCTGCATTAATTATGTTTGCCGCTATCTATTACGGCGCTATGTATGGCGGTTCTACAACCTCAATCTTGCTAAATACTCCTGGAGAGAGCGGTTCAGTTATGACCGCTGTTGAAGGAAATCAAATGGCTCGTCGTGGTAGAGCAGGTGCTGCATTAGCCACAGCAGCAATTGGTTCTTTCATTGCCGGAACTATCGCCACATTAATTTTGGCTTTTGCAGCTCCATCAATTGCCACCTTAGCAATTCAAATTGGCGCGGCCGATTATGTTGCTTTAATGCTGGTCGCTTTTACAACAGTTGGTTCATTACTTGGCTCTTCGCAGTTAAGAGGTTTTATCGCACTTGCCCTTGGTTTAGTTCTTGGATTAATTGGCGCCGATCTACAAACTGGGTTAACCAGATTAACTTTTGGCATCGGTCCAGCATCTGACGGAATTGAAACAGTGACAGTTATTGTTTCAATATTTGCAATCGGTGAAGCACTTTATATTGCCAGCAGATTTAAAGATTCGGGTTGGTCAGTTATTCCAATGCAAGGAAAAGCGCTAATGAGTAAAGCCGATTGGCGTCGCTCTTGGAAACCTTGGCTACGCGGAACTGCAATTGGATTTCCACTCGGTGTAATTCCTGCTGGCGGCTCAGAGATTCCAACATTTATGAGTTATTCATTAGAGAAGAAATTATCAAAAAACAAAGATGAATGGGGTAAGGGTGCGATTGAAGGTGTGGCTGGTCCGGAAGCGGCCAACAATTCAAATGCGGCGGGCGCTTTAGTTCCACTACTTGCACTTGGCTTACCAACCTCTGCTACTGCAGCTGTAATTTTGGTGGCATTTCAAAGTTATCAAATTCAAGCTGGACCACTTCTATTTACAACCAACCCAGATTTAATTTGGGCGCTAATTGCAAGCTTGTTTATCGGAAATACCTTATTACTGATCCTTAATCTGCCATTGGTAAGACTCTGGGTTCAGCTGCTGAAAATTCCACGTCCATATTTATTTGCTGGAATTGTTTGTTTTGCCTTACTTGGCGCATATGCATTGAATGGAAATATTTTTGATTTGCAGGTTGCTATTGTGATTGGCTTAGTTGGATTTTTATTTCGTAGGTTTGGTTTACCAGTTACACCATTAATTCTTGGGTTAATTCTTGGTCCAAATATTGAACTTCAGTTTAGAAGAACATTGCAGATTAGCGCTGGCGACTACGGTGCATTGTTTACAACTCCGCTTAGCAAAATTCTTTATCTAACCATGTTCATCGTGTTAGTAGCACCGTCTGTATACCGCTTAGTAAAACACTCAAAACTGCGCGTTAGAAAGTAATTATGAAAGCGGTAATTCAACGCTGGGTTCTTTTAACTCTATT
>CAESAM010000097.1_pt1 | contig 3456 bp, 4 predicted proteins | sample 7263631 | NCBI WGS metagenome assembly CAESAM01 (sample SAMEA6814156, study PRJEB35770) | uncultured Actinomycetes bacterium | biome: Freshwater; feature: Freshwater reservoir; material: water | place: Czech Republic | collected 2017-06-27 | depth 30m m | reverse complement strand
GTAAAGGTTCTTCCTCAATAGAGAAATTAAAGTGAAGCGATCTCGTTTGGCCCAATCCCACAGCAGCCACCGATAAATTGTGCGCCTAGATCAATCCACGCTTTTACTAAATCATCTGCAAAGCCAACCTCATTGGTGCCAATCCAAACTTTATTTGTGGCATCCCACTTGCGGCCAGAGTTTGGATAAACCACATATGGAATTGATGAAACTGCACTTGATAACAAACCAGTTATTAACTCTGGCGCAGTGCAATTAATACCAACTGCCATGGCGCTTTGGGCCAAATCAACGGCACTAGCAAAGATTTGTCCGGCATTTGTCGCATTACCTTCTTTGCAAGAGTATGAAACCCAATATGGAATTGGGCAATCACTTAATAAGTCCAATAAAACTTCAACCTCTTGGGTATCTGGCATGGTCTCTAGCGCCAAAATATCTGGATTACTTGCAATCAATAACTCTAATCGCTTTGCATGAAACTCTTTTAACGCACTTTTTCCTACACCGTAATTTCCTCTGTACTCAGACCCATCTGCCAATGCGGCGCCATAAGGCCCAACTGATGCTGCCACCTTTATATCTTTTCCAGATTGAGCAACTGCATCTTTAGCTAATTGCGTTGATTTATATAAAGCCTCATCTGTTTGTAAATCACTCCAGCCGCGATTGCCACATCCAACATAAGAGAGCTGATAGGAGGAGGTAATAATTATTTGGGCACCAGCATTAATGAAATCTAGGTGGGCTTTAGTTATTTGTTCTGGGGCAGTTCTAATTAATTCACCAGTCCAAAGAGATGTGGTTAATTTATTGCCATTTAATTCAAGGGCGGTAGATAAACCACCATCAATTTTGATCACTGTCAGATTCTATCCACATGCCTACTTATGCACATCTTTTACCTTTGAGGATTTTTAACTGTATTGAATTTGATTAATTAATCAAGTGAAGCGAAGAGAACTAATAAAGTTAATCAATAATAGAGCGATTGAAACTGGATTACCTAGAGTAAGGATAAAAAATGGCGGATCTCACGATAAGTTAATAATCCTCAAGATTAGAGTGCCGATTCCCAGACATAAAGAAATATCCACTGGAACTGCACGAGCTATTATGGAATCATTTGAACCATTATTTGGAGAGAATTGGTGGAAATTTGATTAAAACTAAATTTATCGGAAATGTCGAACTTGATTTAGAAGGCTATAAAATATCAATAGCAGAATTGGATTTCTTAGATATTATTGTTGAAAAAAAAGAGGATTTTGAATCAGAGACTCGCAGAATTCTCTCCGAAATGTTAGAAATTGATGAAAATAGTTTTGAATTAGAGTTTAAAACTTCATAGAGTGGGGCGAGTAGGGCTCGAACCTACGACGACCGGATTATGAGTCCGGGGCTCTAACCAACTGAGCTATCGCCCCCAGTATTAGCAGGAGTGCATACCTTACACGCTCTTACAACCAATGATTTAAACGGGTTGCACTCTCTTTTCCATCATGCCATTTATTTACATACGTAAATCCTGCGTCAGTAATTTGTTGATGATTGAAATTCGCACCCGCGATTTCGCGAAGTTTATCTTCTAATGTTGCAGGAGTTGCATGTATTACAGGTGGCGTAACTTCGGCCATGTTGTATATCCAAGCCGCCACATTGGCAATCACTAATCTTTTTGCAGCCATTGCCTCAATAGATGCCACACCAACTACGCCATCAAAACGATCAATCACAACATCGGCTGATTCAACCAATGCGGGCATTTGCGCATTACTTACGGGGCCCGTTGCAACCAATTTAATTACGCCCTCCTTCGCTAACTTATCAAGGAGTGGTGTAACTAGGCTTTCAGATTTAAGCCAACCATTGCTTGGTAAAAACAGCACCTTAAGCGGGCCGACAGAGCTTTTAATTTCTGTATTTGTTTTAAAACTCTCAATATCAATCACTGCAGGAAGCCAAGTTGCATCAGGTAGTTCATGCAATAAATCTGGGGTAGTTACAAAGTGTTTAATGCGATGACGATTTAATTTGCGAGCAACCAATCTGGTTTGATCTGCTCTGATGCGAACCGCTTCAAACTTCGCTGGATCAAGCGGATTTCGATAAGGGGAGAGCTCATCCATCTTTGCATGGTGTAATTGATCTCTGATGTCACTGCCATGAAATACAACTGCAACTTTAAGTCCAGCACGCCATAAATCAAGTAGATCATTTAAACCCTCTTGGGCGGTAAATAGAGAGGGTTGATTTAAAGCAAAGACTGGCCGCATTGACTCAAGCAGAACTCCACTATTTTCTTTCGTGATCTCTTGAAACAATTTCTTACGAAATTCCAATGGCTTCCATTGTGTTCGAGTAATAGTGCGATCGGCGTTAAACCAAGAGCCATTTTCTTCACCTACGATTTGTAATGATTGCGCTGCTCTGCCAGATTTTCTTAAAGCAATTGCCCAGCTATTTGCTTGCCCAGCAGAGTTTGTCGCGCCAAGCAGAATTGGTTTCTTGAAATTGTTTCGGGTTTTAGTTTTAGCGGATGCAATAATCAGTTGGCGCTCAGTTTGGCGCTGTAATATTCTTAAATTCTTTTTGGTACTACTAATCAAACTCACAGATTAGCCTCCCTAATAGTTAAATAATGATAGGGATAATCATCCTATGAAATTCCTCAGAGCAGTAATTTGCCTCATGATTTTGCCAGGTCAATTATTGATATCAACTTCAGTTGCGCTGGCTGCACCTATTTATGTTTTTCCGGTCGCAGGTTGCGATGTTAAGTATGGTCACTATCATCACGATTATCCGGCAACTGATATTCAAGCCAAAAAGGGGTGCGCATTTGTAGCGCCAACTGCTGGAGTAATTGACGAGGTGATTTCAAAAGATCTTTGGAGTGGTAAAACAAATTTAGGACAGGATCGTGGTGGTTTGGCTGTGTCTATAGTTGGAGATGATGGAGTTCGATATTACGGATCCCATCTATCAAAAATTGAAACCTCTACCGTTGTTGGTTTGCGAGTTAATGCCGGAACAAAATTAGGTGAAGTGGGAAGCACTGGTTCCGCTAGAGGAACTGCGCCGCATCTGCATTTTGGAATTTCCTGGCCAACTGAGAAAAATATCTGGTGGGTGCGAAGGGGAGTTCTATATCCGTGGAAATTTTTGGATGCATGGAAAGCTGGCAAAGATTTATCACCAACAAACTCCATTAAGTCGGTTAAATTAAAACAGGGCGAGATTCCAGCGAAGCCAAAAAAATAAGGCCCGCTATTTCTAGCGAGCCTTAAATAATTCGAGTTAGAAACTCGAGTTAATGGTTATTTAAGCAGGATTTACAGCGTCAGCCTGAGGACCCTTAGGACCTTGGACTACTTCGAATGTAACTGCTTGACCCTCTTCTAGAGACTTGTAACCGTTTCCTTGGATTGCTGAGTAGTGAACGAAAACATCTTG
>CAESAM010000093.1_pt1 | contig 3708 bp, 3 predicted proteins | sample 7263631 | NCBI WGS metagenome assembly CAESAM01 (sample SAMEA6814156, study PRJEB35770) | uncultured Actinomycetes bacterium | biome: Freshwater; feature: Freshwater reservoir; material: water | place: Czech Republic | collected 2017-06-27 | depth 30m m | reverse complement strand
TGATGGCACCCCACCAATCTCAGAGCACATTGTTTTGCACCTGCGTCATGGCGGTGATAAATCTGATTCTCATTTACTTCTAGAAAAAGATAACACCGTTATTGGTTACGCCCACATTGATGCCACCGATCTAGTAGCTGGCCCAAGTGTTGAATTAGTTGTTCATCCAGAACATCGAAAGAGTGGATTAGGTAAAGAGTTACTACAAAAAGCCCGCGAAATTTGCGGTGATCAAATGCGGCTTTGGGCCCATGGTGATTCATCTGCTGCCCAAAAACTTGCTGAAGAAAATGGCTTTGAGCGAATTAGAACTGTCATTCAAATGAGTACATCTTTAGCAGATGCCCATACCCATCAACATAACTTTGAAATTAGAAGCTTTCTGCCAGGTATAGATAACACTGAATGGTTAAAACTAAATAATGAAGTGTTTAAAGATCATCCAGAACAAGGCAACTGGAGTGAAAAAGATTTGCAAACTAGATTAAAAGAGTCTTGGTTTGATCCAGCAGGATTTTTTGTGGCAACTGAAAATAACAAAATGATTGGCTTTACCTGGACCAAAATTCATGGCGCTCATACCCACGAACATGATGGTGATAAACATGACCATGATCCGATTGGTGAAATTTATATAACCGCTGTTTCCAAACCTGGAACTGGACTTGGCAAGGTATTAAGTGAAACTGCACTTGCTCACTTAAAACGCAGTGGCCTAACTAGTGCAATGCTTTATGTTGATGCTGAAAATGAGAGAGCGATAAAGCTTTATCAATCACTTGGCTTTCGTGAATCTGGACAAGATGTTATGTATCGAGTTCGTTAAATAGTAACTGGCTTTACTACTGCGCTAAGTTGGTCATAAGCAATATCAATCTGTGCTGAAACCTCTGAAGTTAATTTGTAGCCCACGGGACCACGTTGATTCATATTGGTAAAAACACCTTGCTTAACAAGTAAATACTTCTCAATCCCCACATACGCATCAAGTGTTGTTTGAAATGAGATCAATTTAGAAAGTGGCTCGTGAATTGCTCTCGCTAAATCGATATTTTTCTCACTTAATGATTTCCAAAGTGCAACCAAGGCCCACGGAACTTCAGCACCTGGCATTGTTCCAACAACTCCAAGTGGATGGGTATCTAGTAGATCTATACCGCCTTGACCCTCAAAAACTTTGGCTCGATTTTCGCTGATTTTATTTAGCTCTTGTAGTCGCTCTTTTACCGGTTTTGCTTCTGGTTTAAATTGCACGCGTTCATTTCCATATGTATCGATTAATTCCACATATGTGCTTAATTCAATTGGCTTGCCTAAGTAATTACTTGCATCCTGCACAATTACTGGAATCATCACCGCTTCAATAATTTTTACATAATAATTCTTAACTTCGTCAGCTGTTGCAGCAAAGGCACTTGGCGGAGTTGCCATCAACGCACTTGCTCCATCAACTTCGGCATCTTTAGCTAACTTAACTGCGATCGCCGAACTTTCAGCACCCACACTTACAACCAGTGGCGCTCTACCATTTAAAAACTTAACCGCTGCTTTCCATTGCTCGCGGCGCTCTGCAGCGCTAAAACGTAAAACCTCTGACACCATGGCAAGTACTGCGCCATTCATGCCACACTTAAGTAGCCACTCGATCTCTTTTTCAAAAACTTCTAAATCAATCTCATCTGCACCATTAATAGGTGTTGAAAGAACATTAAATACTCCACCAAGTTTTTGCATTAATAATCCTCTTCGAAGGTAATTAGCATTTCAATATAAGAATCACCGACGATGCCTAGGTTTTGGCAATCAGGAGGCGCGGTAACTGGTTCAACACAGATTCCATCTTCATGTTCGGTATAAACCGTCCAATATGGTGAATCAGATTCAATACTTACTCGCGCAGCCCCAGGCCAAATAATTTCGGGTAAACCAATTACATCTTTAAATGTGTCATCCCAAGGTTGTCCTGTTGGTTCAATTAAATCACCAGTTGGTAAGTAATCAGATCCTTTTTTAAACATCTTGCTTGCCGAAAATGTAATTTCAGCTGAATCCCCACGTCCAATATCGCGAGCAAACCATGGATGAAAACCAATTGAAAACGGTAGTTCGCAATCTCCGGCGTCGTAATCCAAGGACCAGCGAATAGCGTTATCTAAAATTTCAATTTGTTGAGTTATGGCAGCCCCGTTATATGGGTGAGGAAACTCTAGATACTGTTTTCCGTATCCCAAATCCTCCCAAGATGAATGAAATCCATAACCATGAATTGCATGTGGTGGATCGTATGTAGTTGGTAATTGAATCTCTTTGCCAGATTTATCTTTAACAACTCCATTTTTTATTCTGCCTGCCCATGGCGCCATGGCATACCAACCCCAACCACGTGGATCACCGGCAAATGGCACCGCAAATTGCATATCGCGCCATTGCACAGATGCAAGTCGTGCGCCTTGATCTAGATCAATCCCAATTGATATTTCATCGCCATCAATATTTAACATTAAGAGATCTCCATTTTACTTGGCGGCTGCGCACCGATTCTTGAACATGTAATCGCTGCAGCTTTTGCTGCCCGAGCAAGTGTTGCTTTCAAATTATCTCCAGTTAAGTTTGCTAATCCTTTTTCAACAATTGCTTCAACTAAAACTGCGCCAACTGTGTCACCGGCGCCAACTGTATCGACAACATCTACCTTCACAGCGCCAACTTCAACCTTGCCCGCTGATGTAAAGCCGGTTAAGCCTTGTGCTCCGAATGTGACAACAATTAATGCAACACCATCTGATAACCAACGATCAACCACATTTTCAATTGATTGATCTGGATACAACCAATGTAAATCATCATCTGACACCTTTACCGCAGATGAAATTGCCACCCACTTTTCAACCGCTGCAACATATAGATCGCGATTATCCATAACCGCAGGGCGAATATTTGGATCAAAGACAACTGGTGCAACCTCGGCCACCTTTGATGCCCATTCATGTAACACAGATGCCGCAGGTTCAATTGCGGTTACCAATGTGCCGATATGCAATAAGGAAGGCTTTAATTCAAATGGATCGGGTAGCCATGCATGAGAAAAATCAAAGGTAGCAGTTGCATCAATTACAAACTCATATGTTGCAGCGCCACTTTGTGACAAAGAAACAATTGCTAAACATGTTGGCTTATCTGAGAAATTTACATAATCAAGTAAAACGCCATCTTGATGCAACTCTTTTAATGCCATCTGTCCATATTGATCTGATGAGATGCCATCGATAAATTGAGTTGCTAAACCTAATTTTGATAATGCCTTTGCGGTATTTGCCGGCCCACCACCAACAACTGCTTTTCGTTCTGTGCCATCTGGAATTAAATCAATTAAAACTTCACCGCAAACCCAAATTTGCCCAGTGGTCAAAGAACTTCGCCTTTACGTGCCAAGAACTCAGTAAGTATCTCCACACCCAATAAGTGATCATCTACTTGTGGCAATCCTGAAACAAGCAAAATTCCTTTAAAGCCTTGATCCTTAACTATTAATGGCAAACCTCCACCATGAATTGCATGGGTTTCATCTTCCACATTATTTTCCTTATGCCAATCAATTCCTTGCTCCTCCGCCAGTACTCGTTCATAAATAGTTGCATGATGTTTCAAGTTAACAACTCTTGCTTTGCGAGCAATCCACCAATCATGTTCAGTCTTGGCGCCATCAAG
>CAESAM010000088.1_pt1 | contig 4054 bp, 2 predicted proteins | sample 7263631 | NCBI WGS metagenome assembly CAESAM01 (sample SAMEA6814156, study PRJEB35770) | uncultured Actinomycetes bacterium | biome: Freshwater; feature: Freshwater reservoir; material: water | place: Czech Republic | collected 2017-06-27 | depth 30m m | reverse complement strand
CCAAGCAGATTGCCACTACCGGAGGAGATTTAATTAAAGATTAATCTTTGATTCAGTTAACTTCTTTGCTTTAGCATCTGAAATTCCTAGCATTGCAAGAGCAATCCTAATTGTTGCATCTGCTTCTGCTGTAGTTGCTTTTGGATTTAATGTTTGATTTACCAATTGAATAACCAATACGGATAACAGGTTTTGAATTGCAATTGCTGGGCTTTCGACATTGAGCACTTTTAACTTGTTTAATCCAATTACTTGATCGGAAATAACACTTGATAAGTTAGGAAGAATTTGTCCAACAACGCCAAAGTTTTTTGCTACAAGCTTTGCGTATTCCGGGTGAGTATCTTTAGCCCGCAAGAAAATACGCATTGGCATTACCAATTGCTCTAATGGATCAGTAACTTCGGAAATTTGTTGTTGCACCCAACTTTCCCATTCTGAAAATGCGTAAGCAGTTGTTGATGCGATTAGATCTTGCTTGTCCTTGAAATGTTTATAAACCGTGCTCATGGCAACCTGTGCTTCATCTGAGACATCTTCCATAGTTGCCTCCAGACCTTCTCTAGCAAATACGGTAAGAGCAGCTTTGAGAATAGCCACACGGTTGCGGGCTACATAAGCACTCTTACGCCCGGTTTCAGGCTTCTTTCGATTAGGCATACGCCCATTTTATAGCGGAAAGCCGATAAAGAAGGGAATATCTTATAAAAGAGTATATCTCCTATATCGGTGTATACTTCCGATATTCGTTCTCAACAAAGGGTGGGCCATGCAGCGCAAAAGTATTTCTCGGGTACTAATTCTCTTAATCTCTGCTGGTATTTTTCAAACTTTTCCACTCCATGAAATAGCAAATGCAAGTGCAGGACCAAAAGGAAGTCTTCAATTCAGCGGAATCGTCGCTTCACCCAAACAAGTAGTAGCTCGTTCATTGACCGCACCAGGTACAGGTGAATTCACATATGAAACTTGGGTTAAGACAACGCTCAACCAAAGTGACACCGCGACTGGAAATATTGTTCAATCATTTATCTCAACGCGAAGTATCGTTTGCGAAAATGGCTGCTCTATTGAAATGCGTATTGGTGGCATCGGAGATAATGGTGCGATTCGGGCAGGAGTAGCAACATCTGGTTCAGGTTTGTCAACAAGTTTAACTACTGGCACTGGCCAAGTAGTTGCCAACCGTTGGTATCACGTTGCATTTGTTCGCGCCTTGGTTAGTGGAACATATGTGACATCTCTTTATTTAGATGGTGCGCTTAAAGATTCTAGCTCTTCTATCACTAGTAATTTAGCATCGACTACCGCTTATCTGGGAAGCAAGGGAGATCATTACCAGGGTGGTACATATGATGAACTAAATGGTTCTATCAGCAATATTCGAATCTCAAATACCGCTGAATATAGAGCTGCCTTTACTCCTCCAACAGGACCATTGGTTACAACATCGCAAACCCAACTACTTCTAAATACAACCAATGATTCAAATTACGTCACTAACACTGGAACAAAAACAGGAGTGACAATTGATATACAGACTTGGGGAATTACGCCGTCGAGAGCTTATCCAGCAAAAAGCAGCGATTCTCCAGTTACATTTGTTACAGCTAACATTTTAAATGAAGGAACATTAACTGGATGGAATGCTGATGCAGCTACTAGCATTAACAATTCCGACGGAAACCCTGCCCCAAGCATCGCATTCTCAAAGAATGGCATTTTCAATACTTACTACTCAGACACAGGTACTGATTTTGCTGGCACTGAAATTTCATTTGATGTGAAGTTTATTGATATAAAAGATCACATAATGTTGTGGTGGGGCGCCGCAGGAGGTGGCACCGGTTCAGTAAAGCAATTATTACTAGGACCAGCAACTAACTCTGGTCAAAGATTGGCTGCAAAGGGTGGTTTAAGTGATTCTGGTGCTTACAACGGTTATTACCAATCTGGAACCGGAACGTTAACCGGTACTGGCAATGCAGGCGTGACGAGCGGTGCGTGGAGTACAAATACTTGGTACACAGTAAAGGTCGCTATTAGCGCAACCTCTAGCTCTTATTATTTAAATGGAACTTTGATCGAAAGTAAATCAACTACCTTGCCAAGTGCAGGCTGGGTTGCCATTGGTGGAGATGACCGTGATGGTTGGGGTTTCTCAAATGGTACTTACGTAGATAATATTTCAATTAAAGTACCAAAAATTACTCCCACATTCTCTTGGGCTAATCAGACAAAAGCTGTTGGCGATACAAATTTTAGATTGACCGCTCCAACCCCTTCAACACCGGGAACCTTTACATACTCATCCGCTACATCCGGAGTTATTTCACTTGATGCTACTTATACAGATAGTGCAACTGTAGGTATATCTGGCACTTCTGTAATTACCGCATCCTTTACTCCAACCGATACAGCAAACTACGCCTCAAGCTCTACAACTATGACAATAACTGTAGATAAAAGAGCACAAACAGCTGTTGTCTTGGCATTGAGTAGCACTAGTTTTAAAGGTTCTGGAAGTAAAGCAATCACATTTAGCACCACTGGTGGAACAGATACTGGAACAGTTTCATACTCTGTAAAGTCAGGTGGTACAGCCAGTGGCTGCGCACTTTCCAATGCAAATACCAGTACCGCAGATACCATCACTGCAACATCAACTGGTACATGTTTGCTGCAGGCCGTAAAAGCTGCAACAAATAATTACGCAACTGAAACAAGCACAGCAGTAACCTTTAACTTCTTGTCAGCCCAAACATTTGCATACGATTCAGGAACCGCCACATCTGGAACAACTCCGACAGGTGGAACTTATTACGCAGGAGATACGATCACCGTGTCATCTGGTTCTGGTCTAAGTAAGCCAGGCTTTAAGTTAAATGGCTGGAAAAACAATAGCAATGTCAGTTACGCAGCAGGTAGCACATTTACTATTTCTACTTCAGATACCTTAACTGCTCAATGGCGCCAAGCATCCTTATTTGGAATTTCCGATGCTGATTTAACTGAAATCCAAACTTGGAAAACTGTAAATGGATACAGCGCAGGAGGAAATTTTGGTAATGGTGTTGATACCTTTACGGTTTCAGTGCCGGCTAATGCGTTAGATGCAGATACTTACGTAAAACTTTATGCCCTATCTAGCACTGATCTAGCGCAATCTAAAATCGGATCTGGCAATACATACATTCTAAATGTGGTCGTTTCATGGCTTAAAGGCTTGGTTGTACAAACAGCTTCTAGCCCAATTAATTTAAAGATTGAAAGCCCTACAATAAAAAATGGCGCCAAGGCCTACATGATTATTGGCGACACGGTCACCGCAGTTGGAACCGCAACGCAAGATGGTGTGATCAATACTTACTTCACAGAAGATCCAGTCATTACCGTTGTTAATCCTGTTGTTCAAAATAACAATGGCGGTGGCGGTGGCGGTGGCGGTGGCGGTGGCGGTGGCGGTGGAAATGCGGTTGTTACCGTAGAGAAGCCAGTTGAAGTTGTTGTACCAGTAGAGATTTCTAAACCTGAAGGCTCAAAATTGATCTCCATGTCAACCAAGGTTTACTTTGGTTTAAATGCTTCATGGATAAACAGTCTAAATATAAAATCTGTAAAAGAGTTCATGGCAAAGGTCTCTTCAAGAGCATCTATTAAAGAGGTAACAATTCAAGGATTTACTCAACCTACAGCTATTAATCCCGATCCGCTTGGTTTATCTAAGGCCCGTGCTAATTCAGTTGCAAAACTAGTTAAGGGATTAGGCATAACAAATAAGGTGGTTGCAGTTGGTAAGGGTAATGAAAAGAAGAACGTTCCTTCTTCAAGATATGTGCTTGTAACTGTTACTGGTGAGGCTAAAAGCTAGGAGTTATCCGCTCTTGGAAATACAACCTCATCAAGAATAAGTAAGACCGCTGCTGCAATTGGAACTGCAAGCAAACCGCCAACTAGGCCAAGCAAGCTAGTACCAAGTAATGCCGCAATGATTGTGACAAGTCCTGGAAGTGAAAGTGATCTGCGCATAATTCTTGGTGTGATTACATAATTT
>CAESAM010000043.1_pt1 | contig 6525 bp, 4 predicted proteins | sample 7263631 | NCBI WGS metagenome assembly CAESAM01 (sample SAMEA6814156, study PRJEB35770) | uncultured Actinomycetes bacterium | biome: Freshwater; feature: Freshwater reservoir; material: water | place: Czech Republic | collected 2017-06-27 | depth 30m m | reverse complement strand
GCTCTTGTTAAACGAGAGTAAATGGCTGATAACAGGAACGCCAAGGTAATCCAAGGCAGTGCCATCTGCTTCGCCCAGTCGAGCGGATACTGCCAAGGTGAAACATAACCAGGGGCTGGTAGCCAATTTAATTTATTAACAAAGAGAAACTGCAGAATTAAACCAACAAAATAAATCTGTAGTGAAGCTGCACCTAAGGCGATACCTTGCGAAAACTTATCAATCATCGTGCCACGTCGAAGTGCGGAAACTATTCCGCTGGATAATCCAATTAATAACCACAAAATTGATGCACCAAAGGCAATAGATGCTGTGGCGGGTAACCGATCCTTTAATAAGGTAGTTACTGGTTGATCAGTTTGAAAAGAGTATCCAAGACATGGGGCTGCGCAATCTAGTTGTGCTTCAGACCCTGGCAAATAAGTTCTACCTACGAAAATTCCTTTAACAAAACGACCATACTGAACTGGAAGTGAAACATCTAATTCTAAATTATGTCTTATCGTTACGATTAACTCTTCAGTACATGCCTTACCGCAGGCAAGCCGTGCCGGATCTGCCGGCAAAATATAGAAAATTCCAAAAACAATAGCGGAGACAACACTTAATACCGCAATTCCTGTTGCTACACGGCGGATTAAATAACTAAGCATTGTTCTCCTTTCAAAAATAGATTAATTAGTGGCGGATTTCTCCGCCACTAATTAACAATTTAGATTAGTTCTTTACGTAAGCACCTAGTGGGCTGAGGGTTAAGAAACCACCATCAACTTGTAGTCCGCCTAGTTTTGAACCACCCATGTAAGCAGAAGTCTCGAAGTATGCAGAAATGTGTGCTGCATAATCTTGAACTAGCTTCTGCTCAATGTCGCCAAGCATTGCTTCTTGATCCTTAGTTGATGAAATATCAGCAACTTCAAATAGAGAAGTAATCAAGTCGAAATTAGCACGGCTGTAGTTTGATTTAGCATCAGTTGCAGTCATTGTGCGACCATCAAATAATGCGTAAACGATTCCAGAAGCTGCACCCCAGTCATATCCCCAAGATGCTTGGACGATATCTGGTTCAGTAGAGATTCCACGCTTGCTTACCTTTGAATAGTAACCAGATGATGGGTACTCATTCATAGTTACCTTAAAGCCAACTTTTTCAAGTTGTTGCTTAACAGCAGCAGCACGTAGAGGCTCAACACCCTTCTTGCGGTAAGCAAGAACTAGTGATGTCTTCTTATCCTTTGCCTTAGCAAGGAAAGATTTTGCAGCACTTACCTGAGCTTCAGGATGCTTTACTACATCGCGACCACACACTGTGTAGTTACGGTAAGCAGCCTTGATGCTCTTTGGAATTGTTGAGTTACTGATTACACCAGCAGATGAACCGCCAGCAGCAGCAAGAATTTGCTTGATATCTAGCGCACATTGGATCGCCTTACGAACGTTTAGATCCTTAACGGTATCTACGTTAATTGTGTAATAGCGGTTGTAGCTAGATGGGAACTGGAACAAACGTGACTTGTATTGAGATCCGGTCATAACCTTCTTCAAGTTAGTCACAATATTTGTATCAGTTGAAAGAGAAGTCTTTGCTTCACCTGAATCTGAGATCAAAGTATTTTCAATTACGTTTTGATCTGATCCAAACTTGAACACAAACTTATCTGGATAGTTCCAGCGAATTGGGTCTGATTTTGAGTCCCAATTTGCGTTGCGAACCAAAGTCATCTGCTTGCCACGATCGTATGTTTCGATCTTGTAAGGTCCAGATGAGAATGGACGGTTGTCATAGTTCTGCTTTGTATCTTTTGCCTTTGGAATCGGTGATGCTGATCCGTAGGTTGTGATGTAAGAGAAGTATGGAACCGGTACGCGTAGCTTGAAAGTGATTGAATCACCTGAAGCTGAACAAATAACAGACTCTAAGTCTTTGTTTGGCGTTGTGTATGGACCTTCATACTCATTATCGTTAATTAGGTTATCAACCATGTAAGTTGATCCACCATCAAGAACTGCTTCGTAGGTACGAGCCACGCCGTACTTGATGTCAGCACAAGTAATTACGCTGCCATCTTCATACTTAAGACCTGTCTTAAGTTTGTACACCCAGGTGCGGCCGCCATCTTTGGTTGTACCAAGATCGGAGGCTAAATCTGGAACTAACTCAGTCTTACCATTTACGGTACGAACAGAAGTTAGAGAACGAATCATTAAGCGATAAGCATCCAGAGTCGAACCAACGTAAACGCGGGCTGGATCTAAGTGCTCGAAGTCGCCTTGATTGATAATTGTTACGGTTCCACCTTTAACAGCACCTGCGATAGCTGGAACTGGTCCAGTCCATGACGCGGGATTTGCTGCTTCAGCAGAAGTAACTGCAACAGTTGTAGATGCACTTAGTGCAAGTACGCCTACAGCTGCTAGCGCTTTCTTCTTTAGGTTCATTTGAACCCTTCCTAGTAGAGGTTTCTTACGTAACCCGATAGTCATATGTTCTATCGGGAACTTCGGGGGTCGAGGGCATCTCGAACACTGTCACCTAGCAAGCTAAATGACAGAACTAACATAAATAAAGCAAAACCTGGAATGAAAACAAATGTTGGATCAACTGAATAAAAAGGAACTGATGCAAGCAACATCGCTCCCCAGTCAGATGTTGGATCGATAACTCCAGCACCCAGGAAAGTTAAAGCAGCTTCTGCAGTAATCATGGTTGGAATATTTAACGCAACAGTTACCAAAATTGGTGCCCAGAGGTTAGGTAAAATTTGTCTAAATACTAAGTGCCATCCAGTGGCACCTAGTGCTCTGGCAGCTTCTACAAACTCTCGTTCGCGAAGTGACATAACTTGGCCACGGACAATTCTGGCAATATACGGCCAACCAAACATTGCCAGCACAAAAATCATTACTGGAATTCTGGTTCCGTTACCTTGGGGCAGACCCCAACTTCTAAATACATCTTCAAGAACAGGTGTGATTGCAAGTGCAAATAAAATGGAAGGAAAAGCCAAAATAATTTCCATTGTTCGAGAAAGTACTAAATCGGTTTTTCCACCAAAGAAGCCAGAAATTAATCCAATTAATACGCCGATAATCGTTGCTAAGAAAGTCGCAGACAATGCAATAAATAAAGAGGTGCGAGCGCCGAATACGAATCTTAAGAAAACATCTCTTCCAGTTCTTGGTTCAACTCCAAACCAGTGAATCCCCGAGATTCCACCAAAGCTGCCGAGTGGATTTGTACCAAACTCCTCATCAAGTGTTTCAACATGGAATTCATCAGGTGTTGTATGCATGATCCAAGTAAAAACTGGCGCAATCAGCGCAAGTAATATAAAAAATCCAATAATCGCAGCAGAAACCTTTGCCGTTCTATCTTTCTTAATCCGCTCCCAAGCCATACGAGATGGCGAACGACCTTCAACTCGGCCGGTGCTTAAAACGGCGGTTTCAGTGCTCATTGAATGGGGATTTACCTTCCAAAAAGGGCTTTGTGCGGAAGGTGAACGGTACCTAAATAAGAGGTAAAGATAAAACTGGGGGTCAGATCCCCCGCATAAAACTACTCAGGAAAGTGGCAGGCCACTTCAGATTTAGAGACGGTGTGTAGGACCGGCTCAGTTGATGCACAGATCTCTTGCGCCTTCCAGCAACGGGTACGGAATCTACAACCTGATGGTGGATTAATTGGGCTTGGCACATCTCCCTCTAAATGAATGCGATTGCTCTTAGAGCGAAGTGGATTTGGAACCGGAACTGCTGAAAGTAAAGCTTTTGAATAAGGGTGATGTGGGTGATCAAATATTTCATCACCAACTCCAACCTCTGCTAATTTTCCTAAATACATAACTGCAACCCGATCACAAAAGTTTCGAACAACTGCTAGATCATGGGCAATAAAGATAAGTGAAAGATTTAATTCGCGGCGCAGATCATTTAACAAATTAAGAATTTGCGCTTGGATAGAAACATCAAGTGCTGAAACTGGTTCATCGCAAATTAACAATTTTGGATTTAATGCAATTGCCCGGGCAATACCGATACGTTGGCGTTGGCCACCAGAGAACTCGTGTGGAAAGCGGTTGTAATGCTCTGGATTTAATCCAACTAGTTCTAGTAACTCCTGCACCTTTGGCTTTAATCCCTGTTTAGGCTCTATTCCATTAACTTTAAAAGGCATTCCAATAATTGATCCCACAGTCTGACGTGGATTTAGTGATGAAAAAGGATCCTGGAAAATCATTTGGATATCACCACGAATTGGCTTCATCGCCTTTTCAGAGAACTTGGTAATGTCTTGGCCATTAAAGATTATTTGACCTGATGTTGGTTCAATTAACTTAGCAATCATGCGACCAGTAGTTGATTTTCCGCAACCAGATTCACCGACTAAACCAAGTGATTCACCATGTGCTAATTCAAATGAAATACCAGAAACAGCTTGAACCACCGATTTTTCAGCACCTAAGCGAACGCGGGAGGTGAAATCCTTTGTTAAATTCTTAACCTCTAATAAGTTGCTCATTGATTGCCTGCAAACTGTCTTGGCGTAAGCAAACGCTTGCGGTCAGCATCAGATAAGAAGCAACGCGCCTGTTGTGTTGGTGACTCAGTTAATGAATGTAACTCTGGTAATTGCGCTGCACACTTGCCACCAGCAACATTTGATTTAAATTCACATCGTGGTTCAAAGGCGCAACCTGTAGCTAACTTCAACATTGATGGTGGAGTTCCTGGAATTGATTTGAAATTTGTAACATGTGCATCAAGATCTGGGATTGAAGATAACAAGCCCCATGAGTATGGATGTTGTGGTTTTGTTAATACTTCAACCACACTTCCCTTTTCTACAGCTCGGCCGGCATACATAACTAAAACATCATCAGCAAATTCAGAGATCACACCCAAATCATGAGTAATAAAGATGATTGAGGTATTGAACTCTTTTTGTACAGATTTCAGAAGTTCCAGAATTTGTGCCTGCACCGTTACATCAAGTGCTGTAGTTGGCTCATCAGCAATTAATAACTTTGGATTACAAACTAATGCCATTGCAATCATGGCACGTTGGCGCATGCCGCCAGAGAATTGATGAGGGTAATCGCTAAAGCGCTTATCTGGCTCTGGAATTCCAACTCGATCTAACATTTCAATTGCCCGCTTTTTTGCTTCAGCTTTTGAAACATGGTTATGTGCTTTATAAACCTCAGCGATTTGCTTTCCTACGCGAAAGTATGGATGAAGTGCAGCAAGTGAGTCTTGGAAGATCATAGAAATCTTGGTACTGCGAATCTTGCGCATATCATTTTCAGAAGCTGCGATTAAATCCTGGCCATCTAAATTAATTTGACCAGAAACCTGCGCTGAGCTTTCCTTTAACAATCCCATAATGGCAAGGCTGGTTACTGATTTTCCAGAGCCTGATTCACCAACAATGCCAAGTGATTTTCCAGCAGCTAAATTAAAGGAAAGACCATTAACTGCATGCACCACACCAGCCTCAACCGGGAAGTCAACTTTTAAATCTTTTACCTCTAGGAAATTACTCATTTAGTAATACGCACCTTTGGATCAAGTGCTGCATAAAGCATGTCCACAATTAAGTTCGCCATAATGATGAAAAAGGCACCAAAAATAACGGTTCCGATTATTAAAGGCAGATCCAATTCATAAACCGCTTCAAGGGCTAATGTGCCGATTCCTTTTAATCCAAAAGTACTTTCGGTGATTACGGCACCACCTAGTAGTGCTCCTAAATCCAATCCAAATATTGTGATGATTGGAGTAATCGCAGCTCGCAATCCATGTTTAAACTGCACGCGAGATTTACGTAAACCATTTGCTCTTGCGGTTCTAACAAAATCCTCCGACAAAGTTTCCAACATGCCAGCGCGTGTTAATCGGGCATACCCGGCCATAGAGATAAATGCCAAGGTCAGCCATGGCAATAACATTCCGGCCGCCCAGCTTGTGACTGATTCAAAGGGACTTACATAGGTTGGCGTAGGCAAAATTTGATGCTTTATAACCAGGTAAAGAGAAACCACCCAACCAATTAAATAAATCTGTAAAGATGAAAAAAACAATGCAAATGCTTGAACTATTTTGTCTACAAATTTTCCACGTCGCAGCGCAGAAACCATTCCAAGTAGCACGCCACCAAATAACCAAATAACAGATGCTCCTAGTGCCAATGAGAAAGTTACTGGTGCTCTGCGCATCAATGTAGAGGTCACATCTTCATCTGATCTAAAGCTAAAACCTAAACAAGGAGCGCCACATTCACGTGGCTCAGTGCTGTCTTGATTGTAAGTACGTCCAACAAAAACACCTTTAATAAATTTGAAGTACTGCTCATGCACTGGAATATCAATCTCCATGGCATGTCTAATTCGCTCACGAGTCTCTTCGGAGCAGGTTTTTCCGCAAGATAGGCGGGCGGGATCGGCAGGAACTGCCATAAATAATGTAAAGGTTACAAAGACAACAACAAATAGAAGGGTGAGCGCTGCAACAAGTCTGCGCAAG
>CAESAM010000033.1_pt1 | contig 7929 bp, 6 predicted proteins | sample 7263631 | NCBI WGS metagenome assembly CAESAM01 (sample SAMEA6814156, study PRJEB35770) | uncultured Actinomycetes bacterium | biome: Freshwater; feature: Freshwater reservoir; material: water | place: Czech Republic | collected 2017-06-27 | depth 30m m | reverse complement strand
TGCGCAGGCGATTAAAACTAGGGCGAACTTTTGCTTCACTTCTTTTTCTTTGTAGGAGTTGGTGTAGGAGTTGGAATTAATGATGGATCCATCTCTGGAACTGCGTTAACAAAATCAACTGGTTCAGTTCCACCAATATTTGTTGGCTCTGGGAATTGTTGAATCGGTGCATTACCTAAGTAAGCTTTCACATAAGCCGCCCAAATTCGTGCTGGGAAAGATCCACCAGTAACTGAATTTAGTCCACCAATTCCATTTAATGATTGTGTTGCATCATCACGATAGAAAGCCACACTTGCAGCAACCTCTGGTGTGTATCCGTTGTACCAAGCAGATGCGTTGTCATTTGAAGTTCCAGTTTTACCTGCAGATGGCCGGCCTAATCTGGCGCCAACAATTCCACCAGTACCAGCAACTGTTACGCGATATAACGCATGAGTTAAATCTGCCATTACCTCTTTACTAAATACTTCTTGGGCTTGAATTCTGCCTTGATACAAAATTCCTTTATTTGGACCTTGTACCTCATTGATAATAAAAGGTTTTGCATAAACACCTTGTGCAGCAAATGTGGCATATGCATTTGCTAAATCAATTACATGTGGGCTAGATGATCCAAGAGTTACCGAAGGAGATGCAATCATTTCTACTGAATCTGGAATTCCGGCGCGACGTGCAACATCAACAACCTTATCTACACCAGCTTTAATTCCAAGTGGTACATAAATTGTGTTAACAGAGTGCTCAGTTGCAGTTAGTAGTGAAATCTTTCCCCACTCTTCACCGCCATAATTATTAACAACATATGGTCGGCCAATTCCATCGTCATAAACCTTTGGTGAATCACCATTCCACATAGAGGAAAGTGGTATTCCAGCTTCCAGGGCGGCAACTAGGGCAAATGGTTTAAAGGAGGATCCACCAGATGCAATGCCTTGTGTAGCAGCGTTAAATTGATACTTTAAATAATCTTTACCGCCATACATCGCAATAATTTCACCAGTGCCTGGTTTTATTGAAACTAAACCAATGTGCAGATTTTCTGGTGCTTTTGTTGGCGCCTCTTTATTTACCGCCGCAACCGCAGCCTCTTGTGCCTCTTTAACCAAAGTAGTTTTAATTATGTAGCCACCGACTAATAATTGTTCATCGGTAAAGCCAAGTTTATTTAACTCATGTTCTACCCAAGAGATTACATATCCTTTTGGACCAGCAAGTGCACCAGATGTAACACGTGGATTAACCACTGGGAATTTAATTTTGGCAGCGGCCTCTTTAGTTAACCACTTCTCTTCAACCATGCCATCTATTACATATTTAAATCGTTTTTCTAACCGAGGTAGATTCTCTTTCTTATAACCAGGATCGTATAAGCCTGGGCTTCGCAAAATTGATGCTAAAACCGCTGCTTGGCCAACATTTAATTTATCAACTGTTGTTCCAAAGTAAACCTGCGATGCGGTTTGCACACCATATGAGCCGCGACCAAAGTAAATAGTATTTAAGTAATTTTCAAATATCTGATCTTTTGAAAATTGATTCTCTAACTTAATTGCAATTACTAACTCTTTAATCTTTCTAACAATGCTTCGTTCTGGTGTTAAAAATGCGGTCTTGGCATATTGCTGGGTGATAGTTGAACCACCACGGCCTTTTCCTAAGGTAAGTACATTGTCAATTGCAGCTTGGGCTAAACCAGTGATGCTAAATGCTTTATTGTTATAAAAATTACGATCCTCTGCCGCCATAACTGCATTGCGAACAGTTAGTGGAATTTCAGCAAGTGTTACAACAGTTCTATTCTCTGAACCAATTCGACCAATCTCAGAGCCATCGGCATATTGAATAATGGTGGATTGGGAATTTACATAAGCATTTGGATCGGGAATTGAAACTGTGAAGTAAGCAAAGGCAAAGACAAATACGCCGGCAACAAATCCAAAGCCTGCGATTAATACCGCAATTCTTGGTAAACGCTCCCGCAGATTATTCACGAGGCAAGATTACCTTTAATCAATCATCATCGGCGAGAGTACGAACTTTGCGAGGCGGTTTTCGATACTTGCCATCGCCTAATAAGAAGGATGAGACGAGATGATTCCAGTGGCAATCGGTGCAGATTTCAACAACATAAACACGAAACTCACCATATTCAGATTGCATCTGCGCTAACTCTTTCTCATTCTTAATTCGTCCTGAGTATTGGCCGAGTTGATCCCCAAATGCGTAACGAAGTTCAACAATTTTAAACTTCTTGCAAACTGGGCAGGAACGAGTTGTTAATTCACCGTGATACTTCGCAGCACGCCTTAAATATGGATCGGCATCACAAGCATCCATCGCAGATGCAGCGCCTTGAAACAACGCAATTAAAGTTCGGCGCTTACTCAATGAGTAATCGATCGAAGCTCGCATCGTTTTAAAGCTTCTTAAATTCTCCAACATAAGATCCAAGATTAATAGGTAATTAATAACTACGCTGGCGCAATGGGGATTTGGCCAGTTAGTAAAGAGTCAAAACTAAATCGAATCCTGACTGTTCGCTGGACTGGGCAGTTAACCGATGGTTTATTTCAATCTGCGTTAGCTAGCTTTGTTTTATTCTCACCTGAACGTGCCCCTGATGCCATGTCGGCGGCCATCGCATTTGCTGTGGTTTTACTGCCGTACTCATTAATTGGTCCTTATGTTGGAACTTTCCTGGATAGATTTTCTCGGCAGCGAATAATTAGAAATTGTAATTTAATCCGGGCGATTGATTTATTAATTATTGCTTACTTAGTTAGCAATGGCGCATCTGGTTTGTTATTAACTTTATTTGTATTAATTGCATTTGGAGTTAACCGATTAATTTTGGCTGGTTTATCAGCTGGCTTGCCATTGTTGGTTAAGAAAGAGGAGTTAATTGCAGCTAATGCATTAGCGGTAACTGGTGGCACAATTTTTGTTGTCATCGGAGGTGGCTTAGGAATTGCCGTTAAAAACTTAATTGATAAGGTAAATGGCGCAGATATTGCAGATGCAGTTGTTATTTTAATTTCAGCTGGTGGTTTCTTATTAGCTGCGCTCTCTACTTACCGATTAAAGAAGTTTCAGATAGGCCCACATGAACATGAAATTTCCAATGAGATCCGTGGTTACAAAGAGATGTTAGAAGGTTTTCATATTTTGCGTGCTCACAAAGATGCACTTCGTGGCATCATCTCTGTTGGTATCCAACGTGGTGGCATAACCGCACTTACCTTGATGGCCTTATTGCTTGAGCGAAATCTATTTAATTCAAGTGATGACCCCGATGCTGGATTAGCTGGCTTTGGTGTTGCACTTGCTATTGCTGGTATTGGAATTGGAATCGGTGCAATTATTTCGCCTTACGGGGTAATTAAATTTGGCCGGCACAAGTGGATGCGGATTTTGATGTTCTCATGTTTGCCCTGGTTAATTATTTTTTCAATCTACACAAATGAAGTAATGATGATTATTTGTGCATTTTTTGTTGGGCTTTGCGGACAAGGTATTAAGGTGACAAATGATGCGCTGGTGCAATCAAAGATTAAGGATGAGTATCGCGGCCGGGTCTTTGCTTTTTATGATGTAGCGGTAAATGCCGGCATAGTTTCATCAGCAATTATCGCAGCCTTTGTATTACCAAAAAATGGCGATTCATTTTTACTACCGTTATTAATTGCATTTGCCTATTTAATTGCAGCTACCTTTGTAATGAAAAAATCTACTTTTTCGCACGCCACCAATTAAGTAGCTCCTGTGTTGCTTTTTCAACACCTAACGGCCCTTGCTCCATGCGCAGTTCAAGTAGGTAGTTATAGGCCTCGCCAACAACTGGTGATGGTTTTAAATCTAAAATTCGCATAATTTCTACGCCATCTAAATCTGGCCGAATTTTATTTAACTCCTCCTCAGCCATTAATTGCACAATTCGCTCCTCTAAATGATCGTAGGTGCGGGCAAGTAATTCAGCTTTTTTCTTATTTCGCGTAGTGCAATCGGCGCGAGTTAAAAGATGTAAATGAGTTAACAACTCTTGCGCATCGCGCACATAACGGCGTACTGCAGAGTCGGTCCATTCACCGCCGCCATAACCGTGAAAGCGCAGATGCAAAAATACTAATTTTGCGACATCTTTTATTAGGTGATTATCAAAGCGCAGGTTACGCAGCCGCTCTTTAGTCATGCGCGAACCAACAACTTCATGATGATGAAATGAAACTCCGCCACCAGCAATTAACTCTTTCGTTTTTGGCTTACCGATATCGTGAAGAAGTGCGGCTAATCGCAATGTTAAATTGGGTCCGCCCAATCTTTCTTCAAGTGCAATCGCTTGTTCCAGCACAGTTAATGTGTGTTCATATACATCTTTGTGGTGATGGTGTTCATCGATTTCTAATTTTAATTTAGGGATCTCTGGTAAGAATTTATCTGCTAAACCAGTCTCTACTAATAAGGTAATTCCAACCCTAGGATTTGCACTCATTAATGTCTTTGTAAACTCATCACGAATTCGCTCAGCTGAAATTATTTGTAAGCGATCTGCCATCTTGGTAATTGCGGTAACTACAGATGGGTCAACTGCAAAATTTAATTGGCTCATAAAGCGCGCAGCACGCATCATGCGCAGTGGATCATCGCTAAATGAATCCTCTGGCTTGCCTGGAGTTTTAATTAACTTACTTTCTAGATCGATAATTCCGCCAAATAAATCAATGAAGGTTGGTGTTTCAGTTGTTAACTCAAGTGCCATTGCATTAATTGTGAAATCGCGGCGCTTTAAATCTCCTTCAATGCTCTCGCCAAATTGCACATCAGGTTTGCGTGAATCTGGATCATAAGTTTCACTTCGGTAAGTTGTTACTTCAACTTCAATATCACCTTTGCGCGCGGCGATCGTGCCAAACTCTGCGCCAATTTCCCAAACAGAATCTGCCCAACTATCTAAAATCTTTTTTGTTTGTGCTGGTTTTGCATCTGTTGTGAAATCTAAATCATTTCCTAACCGACCTAAAATTGCATCGCGAACAGGTCCGCCAACTAATGCCAATTTAAATCCCGCTGCTTTAAATGCGTTTGCTAATTTTGTTGATTCGGGTGCTCGCTCAGTGAGTGTAGATATGGCAAGTTGTGTTGCCGCATTCACTGAAGTGTTCATGGTGCCTAAGGTTAGAGCAGAGGGTTGGGCGGTAGCCTTAGGTTATGACCCCAGCAGATAATGCGGGTGGCAAACAGGATTCAACCAATGTGCGCAAGGGTGCACAAAAAACTGGTTCTGGGAAGCCAGCCAAAAAAAATAATTCAAATAGAAGCAATCGCCCTGCCAAAAAACCTCACAACAGCTCTCGGTATGCCAAGCGGGTCGATGAAGTTAGCGCTGGCGGATTAGTAATTGATAAAACTGGCACAAAAGGTTTGTTAATCGGTCGCTTAGATCCAAAGGATGCATCACATGAAAGATTGTTGTGGTCTCTTCCAAAAGGACATATTGAAGAGGGAGAAACTCCAGAACAAGCAGCTATTCGCGAGGTTGGTGAAGAGACTGGAATTAAAAGTGAAATTGTTAGATCACTTGGTGTGATTGATTTTTGGTTCATGGCAAGTGGTAAGCGGATTCATAAAACAGTTCACCATTTTCTATTTACCGAAGTTGGTGGCAAGTTAGCGCCGCAAGTTACCGAGGTTGATGATGTGCAATGGTTTCCAATTGAAGAGATTGTAAGTAAATTGGCATACCCCGATGAACGAAAATTAATTGCTAAATCAGGTGACTTAAAGCCGTGAAGCGGGTTTTAGTTTTCCTACTTGCTTTATTTTTTGCAATTCCGATTCAATCTGCCAACGCTGCTGAAGTTGTAAGTATTACCGAGCCGACTCATAGATTAATCGATGGCAAATTTTTTGATGATGTACTTGCAACCAAATTGCTGCCAAGTGGTGAGCTTGGTGATTTAGTTTTTACAACCAGCAGAAGTAATCGCAGTTGGTTAATTGATCCAGCAACTATTTCTGAAATTACTGCGATGAGTAATGGGTATGGCGTAATTGATGGCAGCACGCCAACGGGGCAACAGATCGCAAAGGATTGGTTAACTCAATTTTATCGAATAACTAAATATGAAAAGGTTTCGGCAATAACATATGGCAACCCAGCAAAATCTTGGGTCAGCAAATTAATGCCAGCAGATGTCGAGTACTTAAATGCGATAAGTAAAATTAAATTAGAGGAGTATCTAGGTAAAGCATCACCTGGCACCGTTACAACAAGTGCAGAAAAACAGAAATTAAGTAATTCAATTCAAAATACATTCATATTTGCCGATAAACAATTTAAATTAATGAGCACCTTGGTTGATCCAAAAGAGTTTGATTTATTGAAGTTACGAATGGCGCAATTGCTAAATCCACAAATTTCGGCAGGTGAATTAACGCCGCTTTACGCTGATTTTCAAAGTGAGTTTAATAAGGTTAGAAATCAATTACGGGTTAGCAAAAGTAAGTTCACTGTTACCTCTAGCAAACAAGAGCTACCGATTACCGTAGTTAATGATTTTAATTCGCCCGTAAAAATAAAGTTAACAACCAGAGCCATAAACAGCAAGGTAGTTGTAAGACCTACTGAAGCAATTGAAATTCCAGCAAAATCTAAGTTACAGGTACTGCTTCCGATTGAAGTGTTGGCGAGCGGTAACTCATCTTTGCTTACGCAATTGACTAATTTAGATAATAAACCAATTGGTTTTCCGGTTTATATCTCGTTGAAACTTTCAGTAATTAGCCCAGTTGCTACTTGGATTACATCTGGTGCGGCGGTAGTTTTATTAATCGCCGCCATTATTCAAAGCGTGCGCAGATTTAGAAGGGGTAAGCATGAGCGCTAACTCATTAGCTAAAGCCTCTTCCTTAATGGCGGCCGGCACCATCGTCTCGCGCATAACAGGTTTAATTAGAAATTTATTGTTGGTTGCACTTTTAGGAACTGCATTACTTGGTGATACCTACAACGTGGCAAATACCATGCCAAATATTTTGTATAACTTATTGGTGGGTGGGGCATTAACTGCCGTCTTTGTTCCACAAATTGTTAAATCACTTCGTGATGATGATGGCGGACATGCATTTATATCTAGATTGTTCACCGCTACCGTTTTATTTTTAATGACTTTGACTTTAATTGGTATTTGGCTTGCTCCACAAATTGTAAATATCTATGCACCAAAATTTAAAGGCTTGCCTGAGTTTGATGTAACAGTTTCATTTATGCGCTACTGCTTGCCACAAATATTTTTCTTAGGTGTATTTGCACTGCTTGGGCAGATCGCAAATGCAAAGGGCAAATTTGGGCCGATGATGTGGGCGCCGGTAATTAACAATTTGATTGTGATTGCATTGTTTAGTTGGTATCTACAAAATCATGATCAATTAACAGTTGGCAACATTACGTCGCATGATATTTACTGGTTAGGTGCCGGCACATCCTTTGGTTACTTAGCCCAAGCATTAATCCTGTTACCAGTGGTGTATCGCGCTGGCATAAAGCTTTCCCTTAAATTTGATCTACATAATGCGCAATTATTTAGATCTATCAAATTAGCTAGTTGGTCATTTTTATATGCACTGATTAGTCAACTTTCATATTTAGTAACAATTATTATTGCCACAAGTGCTGCGGTTAAAAGTGCTAGTGATGGAATAACAACAGGTGTTGGTTACACCCCTTATAGCAATGCTTATTTAATCTTAATTTTGCCGCACTCAATTATTACCGTTTCAGTAATGACTGCATTACTGCCAAAGTTAGCCAATTTAGTTATTGATAAAAAATTACCTGAAATTAGTAATGAGATCACCAATGCCATAAAGGTAGTTGGTGTATTTATTGTCCCGGCGGCCATGATCTTTTTAACCTTTGGTCCATTAATT
>CAESAM010000032.1_pt1 | contig 9192 bp, 8 predicted proteins | sample 7263631 | NCBI WGS metagenome assembly CAESAM01 (sample SAMEA6814156, study PRJEB35770) | uncultured Actinomycetes bacterium | biome: Freshwater; feature: Freshwater reservoir; material: water | place: Czech Republic | collected 2017-06-27 | depth 30m m | reverse complement strand
GTTACTAAAGCTCGCCAATGGCGCAAACGTTACGGTGCTGGAATGCGTCAAGCCGGAATCTTGGCTGCTGCTGGTCACTTTGCTTTGGATAACAACATTAATCGTTTGTCAGAAGATCATAAATTAGCCAAATCAATTGCCTCTGCAGTATTTGCGGTGGCGCCAAATGTAGTTGATCCTAAAACTGTAGATACAAATATTGTTGGTTTAGATCTAACTGGTCTATCCATTAAAGCTTCGGATTTAGCTGCGCAATTAAAAGAGAATGGCATCTTGGCTTCTGCACTTGGACCTACCTATTTGCGTTTAGTAACTCATATGGATGTCACAGCAGAAGATATTGAGAAGGTAAATCAAATTTTGCCAGAGTTACTTCAGCGCTCCTTCGTGGCGTAATAACCACTCTTTAATTTTTACGCCATAACCATAATTTCCAAGTGCCCCTCCGCTTTTAACAACGCGATGACAAGGAATTATTGGCGCAATTAAATTATTTCCACATGCAGTTCCAGCAGCACGTACCGCATCATCAGAGCCAGCGCGCTTGGCTAGCTCTGCATATGACCAAGTTTTGCCAACTGGAATTTTGCGCAGAGATTTCCAAACATTTTGAGAGAATTTAGCACCAGGTTGTCTAACTTCAATTGCATTAATTGCAGCTAAATCGCCATCAAAATAATCAAGAATTAACTCTGAGATCTTTGAAATTGAACGAACATTTTTAATATCTCTAACTATATCTTCACTTGAAAGTTTAGAAATTAGATAATCAAGGGAATTAAATCCGGCTGCCAATAAAACTTGTTCATCTGCAATTAGATAAAGGTTGCCGACTGGTGTCTTGTGAGAGGCGGCCTGCAACATGTACCAACCTTAGGCTGGATTTTTAGAAAGCGGAATACTTATTTCTTATGATCTCGCAACATCTCGGCAACTAGAAACGCTAGCTCCAAAGATTGAGTGTGGTTTAACCGAGGATCGCAAGCCGTTTCGTATCTAGAGGCAAGATCCTCATGAGATATCTGTTCCCCGCCGCCTACGCACTCTGTCACATCATCACCAGTTAATTCAATGTGTATTCCGCCTGGATGAGTTCCAAGTTTTTTATGAACTTCGAAGAAACCACGAACTTCATCTAATACATCATCAAACTTACGAGTCTTGTAACCACTTGGTGCTTCGTAAGTATTGCCATGCATCGGATCGCATACCCAAAGAACAACCGCACCAGATTTTGTTACTGCATCAACGAGAGCCGGTAATTTCTCTCGAATTAGACCAGCGCCCATTCTGGTAATAAAAGTTAATCGTCCTGGTTCATTACTTGGATTTAATCTTTTGATAATCGCTAACGCATCTTCTGGCGTAGTTTTAGGTCCAAGCTTTACGCCAATTGGATTGTGAATCTTTTCAGCAAAATCCATATGAGCGCCATCTAATTGACGTGTGCGCTCCCCGATCCAAACAAAGTGTGCTGAAACATCGTAAGGATTATTGGTACGGGAATCTATACGTGTTAATGCTTTTTCATACTCAAGAATTAATGCTTCATGGCTTGAGTAGAAATCAACAGATTTAAAAGATTCTGGATCAACACCAGCAGATTGCATAAATTGAATTGCCCGACCAATTTCATTAGCCATCTCTTCATAACGTGCGCTGAATCTGGCATCTCCGGCAAAGCCTCGGTTCCATGTGTGAACTTGGCGCAAATCTGCAAAGCCACCTTGGGTAAATGCTCGTACTAAATTTAAAGTTGCTGATGAAGTGTTGTAAACCTTTACTAATCGCTTTGGATCAGGGGTTCTAGATTTTTCTGTAAATTCAAGATCATTTACTGCATCACCGCGATAGGCCGGAAGTGTTACGCCATCTCGGGTTTCATTGTCATTACTTCTTGGCTTTGCAAACTGCCCAGCCATGCGGCCAACTTTGATAACCGGTAGAGATGAAAAGTATTGTAGAACTGCGGCCATTTGTAGAATAGTTTTAATGCGATTTCTAATTGAATCAGCTGTTGCACCCGCAAAAGTTTCAGCACAATCTCCACCTTGTAACCAAAATGCATTTCCTAGCGCCGCTTGTGCGATTCGTGCCTTTAAATTGTCGCACTCTCCAGCAAAAACTAGAGGCGGGAAAGATTCAAGTTCGGCTACTGCTTCTTTAACAGCTTGCGCATCAGGCCAGGTTGGTTGCTGTGCTGCAACTAAGCCTGGTGTGAAGATCGAATCGCTTTTCATAGGTTAATTCTAGGGAAGGTAATTAATCGCCGTCGGCAATTAATTATTAACCAAAGAAGATCTCCGCTTCTTTATAAAGCTCAGGATCCACCGTTTTTAACTTAGCAGTGGCAGATGCCAATGGAACACGTTCAATTTTTGTGCCATGCAGAGCGACCATCTTGCCCCAGTCTCCTTCATGAGCAGCAGTAATTGCATGTAAGCCAAAACGAGTAGCAAGTACGCGATCAAAAGCGGTTGGAGTTCCGCCTCGTTGGATATGTCCAAGTACGGATGTGCGCGCCTCTTTGCCGGTCTTAGCTTCAATTTGTTGCGCTAGCCATTCACCAATTCCCGATAATTTAACATGACCAAATGCATCAAGAGTTTGATCTTTAGTAACCATGTCACCTTCTTGTGGAATTGCTCCTTCTGCAATCACAATAATTGGTGCATAACTTTGTTGGAATCTAGATTCAACCCATTTACAAACTTGATCAACTGAGAATTTAACCTCTGGAATTAAAATACATGAAGCACCGCCAGCTAAACCAGAGTGCAATGCAATCCAACCAGCATGTCGGCCCATAACCTCAACAATTAATGCGCGGTGATGTGATTCTGCTGTTGTGTGCAGGCGATCAATTGCTTCCACTGCAATATTTACGGAGGTATCAAAGCCAAATGTGTAATCAGTATTATTTAAGTCATTATCAATAGTTTTTGGTACACCAATAACTTTTACGCCTAGTGAATCTAATTTCGTGGCAACTCCTAAAGTATCTTCGCCACCAATTGCGATTAATGCATCAACGCCCATCTTTTCTAGATTTGCTTTGATTTTCTCAACGCCGCCTTCGATCTTAAATGGATTGGTGCGAGATGAACCAAGAATTGTTCCGCCTTTTGGCAGAATTCCTCGAGTAGCTGGGATATCTAATGGCATCGTCAAACCTTCAAGTGGGCCTCGCCATCCATCACGGAAGCCGATAAATTCATATCCGTACTCTTTAACACCTTTGCGAACAACGGCGCGAATAACCGCATTTAATCCGGGGCAATCGCCGCCACCTGTTAATACACCAAAGCGCATTTATAACTCCCCATCAATTTACTAATTACTTTACAAAATCTAATAGCAAGGTTTGTCTACGATGACGCCTAAGTCTACTCTGCTTTCCATGATGAATTGGCAACCTGATCTTCGCAGGAATTGGCTATGAAATCTCGAAGGGTCGCCCAAATAAAGAATGGTTTCCCACCAAAAAAATGCATTAGTTGTGGCCTAGATTTTGAATGGCGAAAAAAATGGCAAAAGGATTGGGAAATGGTTAAGTACTGTTCAGAAAAATGTAAGCGAAAATGAAAAGAATTATCTATGTCCCGCATGATTTATTAAATAGAAATTATGGCGCGTTAAAATTAGCTAATAAATCAGATGATCTAATTGTTTTAATAGAAAGCCACCGCACAATTCATGACCAAAAGTGGCATAGTCAACGACTGCAATTCATAATTTCTAGTGCCAGGCATTTTGCGGCTGAACTTACAAAAGATGGCTATCAAGTTATTTATCGAAAATCTGCAACCACTCTTGATGGTCTAAGGCAGGTTGCACAAGAGCATGGAATTAGTGATTTCATCACTACCCAGCCGACTGGATATAGAAGAATAGAAACTCTTAAAGAATTACAAATCAATTATGTAGACAATGATTTCTTTTTAACACCAAAGGTTGAATTTAGCCAATGGGCTAAATCGCAGAAGAGTTTTAAGATGGAGAATTTCTATCGTCAACAAAGGATTAAATTTAATTTATTGATGGAAGCAGATAAACCCGTTGGCGGTGAGTGGAATTACGATCATGAAAATCGCAACCCAGTTCCGAAAGATTATCAACCACATGAACTTAAACCATTTAAGTTTGATCAGATTGATCAAGAGGTTGCTGATGAGGTTTCCAAAGTTAAATCTTGGGGCAAGAGCGAAAATAAGTATTGGGCAACAACTCGTAAACAAGCATTACAAAGGTTAAGTGAGTTTTTAGAGTTTAACTTTGAAAATTTTGGTGCATATGAAGATGCCATGCCAATTAATAGCTGGTCAGTTAATCACTCAGTTATTTCACCTTACCTGAACAATGGATTGCTACATCCAATGGAGGTCGTAGAAGCAGCTATCACTCGATATGAAGCGGGTGGAATTTCACTTTCCTCTTGTGAAGGATTTATTCGACAAATAATTGGTTGGCGGGAATATGTAAATGGTATGTATTGGTATTTGGGTGAAGAGTTTAAGAAGGAAAATCAATTATCTGCGAATCGAAAATTACTCCCATTATTTGATGATCCAACCAAAACCAAGATGAAATGTGTCTCCACAATAATTTCTGATATTGAAGAACGTGCCTGGACCCATCACATACCGCGACTAATGGTGCTTTCAAACTTAGCAAATTTAACTGGTGTTAATCCAATTGAATTTCTAGATTGGATGCGCCGTGTATTCATAGATGCCACTGACTGGGTTATGGTGCCAAATGTAATTGGTATGGGATTGCATGCAGATGGCGGCAAGATGATGACCAAACCGTATGTTTCTGGTGGTGCTTATATTTCAAAGATGGGTCAATTCTGCAAAGGATGTGAATATGATCCAAAGGTAAGAGTTGGTGAAAACGCCTGTCCATTTACAAATTTGTATTGGAATTACTTAGACCAACATCAAGAAAGATTTAAGAAGAATCATCGTATGTTTCAGCAGATTAATGGTCTTAAACGTTTGAGCAATATCGATGAGGTAAAGCTGCAGGCCGCTAACTACTTAGATCTGTTAAGCACTGGTCAGATTTAAGATAATCTAGCGCCGCTATGACACTAAAGCCGGAAATTACTAAATACCTATCTGACCGAGCACTGCTCAAACTCCCCCAACTCTGGGAAGCGCCAGTTTCGGTGCATCGAGCTAACTCGCATTTAAATGTGGCCCTGCAACAACCACTTACTGACATTTATAGCGTTAAACACAAAAGTATTCCTGGCCCTACAAGTAATCTACCAATCAGAATTTACCGGCCAAATGATGCAACTGATCTTCCAGCATTAGTTTTCTTTCACGGAGGCGGTTGGGTTTTAAATTTTCTAGATATTTATGAACCCGCACTAAGGAAGTTATCTAATTTAGGGAAGTTTGTAATAATTGCAGTTGATTATCAGAAAGCACCTGAACATCCATTTCCTATTCCATTTGATGATTGTTTCGCTACCTTGAAATGGGTTAGTGATAACGCAACAGAGTTAGGTATAGACAAAAGCTCAATCGGAGTCGGTGGTGACAGTGCTGGTGGCAATCTTGCATCGGCAGTTGCATTAAAGGCGCGGGATGAGAAATCCATTGAACTGGCTTTTCAAATTCTCATCTATCCATGCAATAACAATTTAATGGATTACCAGAGTGCAATTGATAATGGCGAAGGATTTGGCTTAACCACAAAGTCTATGCAATGGTTTTGGCAACAGTATTTGCAAGATAAGCAGGATCACACAAACTCTTATGCAGTTCCTGCGATTGCTTCGGACTTTTCCAAGTTAGCACCCGCTATTGTTCTGGCTTCACAGTTTGATCCTTTAACTGATGATGCGAAAATTTATTACCAAAAATTATTATCGGCGGGAGTTGCGGCTATTTATAAAGAGTATCCAGGACAAATTCACGGTTTATTCAATTTAGGCGGAGTTACTGCCGATGCTGATTTAATGTATTCAGATATTGCAACTGAGGTAAATGCTTTATTGGGAAGAAATTAATTGAGTAAAACTGGCTGGTCACGTTTTGCCATCGTTGGATTTATCTGGGGAGTTCCCTACTTATTTCTTAAGATAGCGGTTGAGGAAATCTCACCTGCAGTGGTAGTACTTGGTCGCGTTGGCATTGGCGCGCTCATCCTCTTACCAATTGCACTGAAGCGAAATGTATTTTTTATCAAGCGAAAGTATTGGCCCTTTGTTTTACTTTACACAGTTACTGAATTAGTTGGTCCTTGGTATTTCATTACAGTTGCTGAACAAAAAATTACCTCCGGATTAGCTGGATTATTAGTTGCAACAGTTCCAATCTGGGCTGCCATCTTGGCCTCATTTTTTGGTGATAAAACGGTTTGGCATGCTGGCAGATTATTTGGATTAATAGTTGGTTTCATCGGAGTCATCGCTGTTGTTGGAATTGAGTCATTAAGTGGACGCCAAGATATCGTTGCAATTGGCATGGTTATTTTGGCCGCTATGGGTTACGCCTATGCAATTAATATGATCACAAGAAGAATTCCGGAAGTGCCTGGACTTGGATTAAATACCTGGGCAATGATCTTGACCGCTCTAGTTTTTCTACCATTTGCAATCGGAAGCTGGCCAACACAAAGACCATCTGTTGAAGCGATTGGATCGGTTGTAATACTTGGCGTATTTTGTACTGCAATTGCATTTGTAATCTTCTTTAAATTAATTGCTGAGGTTGGTCCGCCCAGAGCCTCTTTGGTTACTTATTTAAATACTGCTGTTGCAGTTGTTCTTGGTGTAATAATCTTGGATGAACCATTTACCTTAGGAATTGCAATTGGCCTACCTTTAGTACTGGTTGGCTCTTACTTCGCTAGTCGGAAAGTGAATCGGTAAAACCAAGGCGAGCTAGCATCTTTGGATCTTTTTGCCACTCTTTAGAAACCTTTACATGTATCTGCAGGAAAACCTGCATTCCAACTATGTTCTCAATAGATTTTCTAGCTAATGTGCCGATTGCTTTTAATTTACTTCCTTGAGGTCCAATAATTATTCCCTTTTGGCTATCTCGCTCCACATGCAAGGTTGCAACTACATCGTAGAGATTGCCACCTTTACGCTCTCCCATTTCATCAATTGTCACCATAACGGAATGAGGTAATTCTTCATATAACTCTTCGATCGCAGCCTCACGAATCAAATCTGCGAACATCAGCTCTTCTGCTTGATCTGTTGTAATGTCATCAGGATATAACTGAGGTGACTCTGGTAATTCTTTGGCGATTAAACTTAAAATCAAATCAGTTTGCTCTAAATTCTTCGCTGAAATTGGAATTATCTCGGCTTTCTGTAAGCCAACCTTATTTACAAACTCACCTACTGCTACTAATTTCGCAGCCAAATCTGATTTAGAGATTTTATCTACCTTCGTCACAGCAATAAATGTGGGAGTGCGGTCATTTAATTGAGATGCGATGTATTCATCACCAGCACCAATTGTTTCATCTGCTGGCAAGCAAAGAACAGCTGCGTCAGTTGAATCAATATTTTCATTAACCATTTGATTTAACCGAGTACCCAAAGCAGTTTTTGGCTTATGCATTCCAGGCGTATCAACCACAATCATTTGAAAATCATCTTTTGTAATTATCCCGCGAATTGGATTTCTGGTGGTGTTTGGGTGATGGGAGGTAATTACTATCTTGCTACCAACTAATGCATTTACCAGAGTTGATTTTCCAACATTTGGGCGTCCAACAATTGCCACAAAACCGGCTCGAAAATTACTCATTGCCTAATTCTCTCACCTTAAATGAAGTGGCGTCACCATCTCTAATATTTCATCAACACTTGTTGCAATATCGGCCACCCGCTCTGCAATTAAGCGATGACAGCCATCACTAAGTGGTGATGTAACCGGACCAGGAACAGCAAATACTGGTCGCATTATCTCAGCAGCATCTCGGGCGGTTCTAATTGAGCCACTGACATAGGCAGCCTCAACGACAATAGTTAAATTAGAAAGTGCTGCAATTAATCGATTGCGTACTAAAAATCTATAAGGCTCAGAGCTTACATTTGGCATAACCTCACTGATTAATAACCCACTCTCCGATATTGCCTCAAAGAGTTTTATATTCTCCCTTGGGTATAACTTGTTCAATCCACCTGCTAATACACAAATGGTTTTACCTTGATTTTCTAATGCTGCAATATGAGATGCGGTATCTATTCCGTATGCACCACCACTTACAACTGCATAACTCTTTTCAACGGCTGCCTTTGCAAACTCCTCAGTGACTTCAACTCCATACTGACTGGGCTTTCTTGTGCCGACAATTGCTATAGATCTTTGGCAATCAAAGAGTGCTGGGCGATTGCCTTTAATGATTAAACCAATTGGTGGCGCAGACAGATCATCTAGGCCATCTGGCCAATCTAAATCACATGGAGTAATAAATTCACTTTTGGCATCTGATATCTGGGTTAAACAATCATCTATGTTGATAGAGAGTAAATCATTTTGTATCCAACCCAGATCTTTATGCGCTAAGTAGCGAGTTCCTTCTAATATTTCTTGATAGACATTGATCGCACCGCGAGATGCGATTTCATAACCCCAAAAAGCATCCCCTGGGCAGATAGTGATAAATAATCTAAGTCTGGCTTCTACTTCATTAATCATTAATTAAAGATAGATAAGGCTTGCGCCCAAATATTTAAAACTTTCTTTTGCTGTGAATTAAGAGGCGCTGTTGATAATCTCTGCAATATTTGAAAAGGATTTGCGATGAATTGGAAGTACGCCATGTTCTTTTATCGCATCTGTGTGTGATTTAGTTATGTATCCCTTGTGACCGGCCAGGCCATAACCTGGGTAATTCTTATCGAGCTCGATCATAATTCGATCGCGATAAACCTTAGCCAAAATGGAGGCTGCGCTAATTGAGATCGCTACCTGATCGCCTTTCCACACCGCTAAATTTGGCGTTACCAATCCTGGTATGGCGTAACCATCAGTTAAAACATAATCTGGCTCAATTGATAAAGCGTTAATGGCTCGTCGCATGCCTTCGATATTGCATTTATGTATCCCTAATGAATCAATCTCATCAACGCTTACTTCAATTATTGAATAGGTCAAGGATTGTTCAATCACAACATCAAAGAGCTTCTCTCGCTTAGCAGGAGTTAACTCT
>CAESAM010000027.1_pt1 | contig 11235 bp, 10 predicted proteins | sample 7263631 | NCBI WGS metagenome assembly CAESAM01 (sample SAMEA6814156, study PRJEB35770) | uncultured Actinomycetes bacterium | biome: Freshwater; feature: Freshwater reservoir; material: water | place: Czech Republic | collected 2017-06-27 | depth 30m m | reverse complement strand
CGCTGTAACGGGGGATGAAAATCTAGACAAACATTTGAGTTTGATCTTCCCAGGTATTGAAGCCGATCGCTTAGTTTTAGAGATGCAAGATCTAGGGTTTGTAATTGATTCTGGATCGGCTTGCCGCTCTGCCGATATGCAACCTAGTCATGTTTTAGCTGCAATGCAGTTGCCAACATCTGGAAATATCCGAATAACATTCCATCCCGAAACCAAAGTTGATCAAGTTAAGGAATTAGGTGAAGCAATTCAAAAAACTGTTGTGAAGTTATTGGAGAACTAACCAACTAAATTAACTTTTAAAAAGGGTTGAATTTCGGCAACTGCTACATCGCCGTACGCCTCTTTAAAGCGAAGCAAAAATTCTTCTCTAGTGAAACGATACTCCTGGGTCCCGGTGGTTTCTAAACAGTAAGTGGCAAGCATTGATCCCAATTGCGCACATCTTTCATGACTTAAACCCCAAGATAATCCAGCAATAAAACCAGAGCGGAAATTATCACCAACTCCAGTTGGATCTGTTTTTGATTTTTCCTTTGGAACGGAAACGTAAATAGTTTCTTTGCCGTGCTCCTCTATTTGTGCTCCTTTAGAGCCCACTGTTACTACTCGAACTTGTACGCGATCAAATAATTGTCGATCGGTCCAGCCAGTTTTTTGTATCGCCAGTGCTAATTCATACTCATTTAAAAATAAATATTTAGCTCCATCTATTAATTGCGCGATCTCTTCACCACTCATACGAGCCATTTGCTGAGAAGGATCAGCTGCAACTGGGATCTTTAATTGCCTTGCCATGTCGCTATAACGCATCATTGCCTCTGGATCATCTGGTGAAATAACCAGCAAATCAAATGCTCCGGTTTTATTAATAATTGGCGCTAATTCAATATTGCGCGCTTCACTCATTGCGCCAGGGAAGAAGGAAGCAATCTGATTTAACTCTGTATCAGTTGTCACCATAAAAGTTGCGGTATGTAATTTTTCAGAGACCCAAACATGTGATGTATCAACACCATGTCGTTTAAGCCAGGCCTCGTAATCAGTCCAATCTTTACCAACCGCCGCTAGCAAAATTGGATTTAATCCAAGTGCGCCCATGCCGAAGGAAATATTGGCACCGCATCCCCCGCGACGAATCTCTAACGTATCAACTAAGAAAGATAGTGAAACTTTGGCGAGTGAGCCAGCAACTAATGAATCAGTGAATTTCCCATTGAAACTCATTATGTGATCGCCGCCTACCGAGCCAGCAACCGCTACTCTCATAAATTAATTCGCTTTGTATTTACAATTAATTAAATGAATCACCACAAGCACAAGATCCTTGTGCATTTGGATTATCAATTGTGAAACCTTGTTTCTGGATCGTGTCTACGAAATCAATTGCAGCGCCCATTAAGTAAGGCGTGCTCATTTTGTCGGTAACAACTTTAACGGCACCGAATTCAGTGATTGTGTCACCCTCAAGAGCGCGATCATCGAAATAAAGTTGATAACGAAGGCCTGAACAACCACCAGGTTGAACAGCAACTCGAAGTGCTAAATCATCGCGACCTTCTTGTTGTAACAATGCGGCAACCTTTTCTGCAGCTACTGGTGTTAGTGAAATTCCAGCAGTTGTAATTGAAACATCAGTTGCTTGCTTTGCCTCTGTACTCATCATTACCCATTTCTATTCAGATATTCACTCAGGTCGTAAGGTTACTAGCCCATCTCGCAAAATGCCTCACCAAGTGGTTATAACCTTTAAGATTGGGATATGGCTCTCGTAGATTTACTGCTTCTAGGCGCGCAAAAGGATCCAAATAGCGAGCGTGGAGTTTCATGTACTGGCGAACTGCCTGCAAGCAGTGATCCAAAGTTAATCGAACGGGCACAAATAGCGCGGAAATCTCTAGGCAGCAAAGCAATGGTGCTTGGTCACCATTATCAGAGAGATGAGGTTATTGATTTTGCCGATATTCGCGGTGACTCATTTAAATTAGCCCAAGCTGCTGCGGATAATTCTGATGCTGAATTTATATTTTTTTGTGGCGTTCATTTCATGGCAGAGAGCGCAGATATCCTGACAGGAGCTAATCAAAAAGTAATTCTGCCCGATCTTTCTGCTGGCTGTTCGATGGCAGATATGGCAACTGCGCAACAAGTAAATGAGTGTTGGGCAACATTAAGTAAGTTAAATATTGCCGGTAAAACTATTCCGATTACATATATGAATTCATCAGCAGCTATTAAATCTTTTACTGGTAAAAATGGCGGCGCAGTTTGCACCTCTTCAAATGCAGAAAGAGCAATGAAATGGGCCTTTGAAAAAGGTGAAAAAGTTCTCTTCCTTCCAGATCAACACTTAGGAAGAAATACTGCTGTCTTAAAGCTAGGGCTAAGCCTTAAAGATTGCGTTGTATGGAATCCATGGAAGATTAATGGTGGATTAACTGATGCAGAGTTAATCTCCGCAAAGGTAATTTTGTGGCGAGGTCACTGTTCGGTGCACGGTAGATTTTCGGTAGAAAATGTTACGCAAGTGCGTACAAAACTCCCCGGTGTTAAAGTTTTGGTTCATCCAGAGTGCCAGCATGAGGTTGTATCAATCGCTGATGTTGTTGGAAGTACCGAGATGATAATAAGAACTGTTACCGAATCCCCTGCTGGATCAAAATGGGCAATTGGTACTGAGTTAAATTTGGTACAACGTCTGGCAAATGAAAATCCAAACAAGGAGGTAATTTTCCTTGATAAGGCGGTCTGTTACTGCAGCACAATGAATCGAATCGATCTTCCTCACTTGGTCTGGGCGATGGAATCTCTAGTAAATGGCAAAATCGTTAATCAAATAACGGTAGATAGCGAAACGGCAAAGTTTGCAAAAGTTGCACTGGATAGAATGTTGGCTCTACCTTAATCTCATGACAAAATCTAAGAGCACTCCAGATAACAAAAAAGGCAAGCCAACGCCTAAGCGCAAGGTTGCTGAAGCCAAAAGTAAATCTTCGATTCTCTCTCCGGCGACATCTCGAAGTGATAAGAAAAGATTGAAAGAACAAACTAGATTGCGTCGAACTGAAGCACGTGCAGCATTTATGCGCGGGGATGAAAATGCACTTCCCTATCGAGATAAAGGAGCTGCGCGCCGATTTGTTAGAAATTATGTCGACAGCAGAAGATCAATCGCAGAGTACTTCCTAGTTCTAATCATCTTTGTTTTGTTCTTAACTATTATTCCAAATCCAACTATTCAATTATTTGCTATCGCCATTATGTATTCAGCAATGCTTTATGCAGCGATAGATGGATTCTTGTTATCTCGCCGAGTAAAACGGCTCGTTATCGCTAAATTTCCCAATGAATCAGCACGTGGGGTTGGTATGTATGCCTGGTTACGCTCTACTCAAATGCGTAGATTAAGAGCGCCAGCACCGCAAGTAAAGATTGGTGCTAACGTAAATTAAGCCCGCGGTTTAGGCGAGATTGTTTTAGCAGGATCTCGTTCGGCCACTGCGCCAATAGCGGTATCAATTTCTTTCATTATTGATGCCTCTAATTTCACGCCACTAGCCTTCACATTTTCTTTAATTTGAGATGGTTTTGTGGCACCAATGATCGCACTTGAAACATTTGGATTTTGTAAAACCCAAGCGATTGCCAATTGAGCTGGCGTTAGATCTAACCTCTTAGCAATTGGAATTAGATTTTGTACTGCAGATAAAACTTGATCATTCATAAATCTAGAGATCATATTTGCGCCACCTTTTTTATCAGTTGCGCGTGAACCAGCAGGAGCCTTTTTGCCCGGCAAATACTTTCCAGTCAATACGCCCTGTCCAATTGGCGACCAAACAATTTGCCCAATTCCCTCTTTTTGTGAAAGCGGAACAACTTTGCTTTCAATTACTCGCCAGAGCATTGAATATTGAGGTTGGCTAGAAACAAATCTGGTGTATCCACGAGCATCTTGAATTTTTAAAGCAGCTGCTATTTGCTCTGCGCTCCACTCCGAGAAACCGATGTAATGCACTTTGCCTTGTCTGATTAAATCATCAAAGGCCCCGAGGGTTTCTTCTAGCGGTGTTTCATAATCAAATCTGTGGGCTTGATAAAGATCGATGTAATCAGTTTTCAATCTTTTTAAAGAGGCATGACAAGACTCCATAATATGTTTTCTGGAAAGTCCGCGATCATTTTTGCCTGATCCAGTTGGCCAATAAACCTTTGTAAATAATTCATAGGATTCACGTCGTCTGCCCTTTAAGGCATTACCTAAAACGGTTTCAGCGCGAGTTCCGGCATAAACATCTGCCGTATCGTAGGAAGTAATTCCGCACTCAAAAGCTTCTTTCACGCATTTAATCGCGGCGGCTGCTTCAACTTGAGAGCCATGGGTTATCCAATTTCCGTAAGTTAATTCCGATACGTACATTCCGGTGCTGCCGAGTCGACGATGTTCCATATTTGAACTCTACGCTGAAAAATCACCAGCGCCAACTACTTGCGTGGCTAGTTGCGACAATGGCAAAGGCATCTAAGATTCCCCCACAACTTAATATTGAAAGTTCCACAAGAGTCTTTTGGGGGAAGTCGGTGAAAATCCGGCGCTGACCCGCAACCGTGAAAGTAAAAATTTTTTACTTAAGTCGGATTACCCAATGATTCTTAATTTATCCAACCGTCGAGGATTGCGGTGCGGAGAACCTCATCTTATGAGTTTCTTTGCTTACGTGAAACTCTCATTAAGAGAGGCTACAAATGAAACAACAATTTATAAATCGAAAAACTTTTGCGATTACTGCAATTTTAATTTGTATAACCCAAATATCTTTTGCACCAAGTGCTTCAGCGGTTAAGGGCTACCGCTACTGGGGATACTTTCAAGCATCACCTAATGCCACTTCATGGGAAGCGGCTATGACTGGTCCAACTGTAAAATTAACAGATGGCGCAGTTGAGGGTTGGTCTTTTAGCGCAAGTAATGATGTAACTCCCGCTACACCACCTAATGATTCGCCAGATTTTGCAACATTATGTGCAGATACTCCAGAAGCTAATGGAAAGATTCGAGTTGGCTTAGTAATTAATTTTGGTCCGGAATCAATTGCCCCTAACGATGAAATGCCACCAAATACCATTCTTAGTTGCGTATTGGTCAAGAAGAATGCCACCGGTACCGATGTTTTAAATGCAGCGGTAACGGTTCGCAATGATAAATCCGGCTTACTTTGCGGAATTGAAGGTTATCCAAAATCTGAATGTGGTCCAGAAATTGATATGCCGGAAATTACTGCGGTTGCGGCATCAGGTGAATTGGAAGAAAAAGAGGAGCTTGGCGAGGAGTTAGAAATAGAGCCATTAATTGCACTATCGATCGCTACCGTAATTGCAATTGCATTAGCGGTAGGAATTAAGCGTCGTCGTAAATAAGTTAATTTCTTTACAAAGATGAACTCTTTAACTTGGTGGCTTTGGAGTATTTCTCTATCCATCGCCACCTTGCGGACAAACAATAATTGGTTGATGTTATTGGCAATTTTAATTTTTGTTGTCGTTGTATTTAAAAGAAGAAATCTACAGGCGCCGTTAAATGCCTTCGCGTTAAGTATTCAATTAGCAGTAGTTGCCCTGATTATCAGATTATTTTTTGGAACAATTATTGGAACTCCGCTACCCGGTACAGTTTTAATCTCACTGCCGCAATTGCCCATGCCAGATTGGCTCGTTGGCATAAGAATCGGTGGCGACATCACCTCAGAGCGAATTGGATCTGTTTTAACGGAAAGCTTGAAATTCTCATTAATTCTTATCTCATTTGGCGCAGCCACTTGCCTGTCTTCACCTATTGAAATCATTAAAGCAATTTCTAGCCGTCTTTATTTCTTTGCGATTACTTTACTCATCGCAACATCTGTATTGCCGCAAATAGTTTTCTCATATAAGCGGGTAATTGCTGCAAGGAGAATGCGCGGCATGCATAAATTAAATATTTTTAATTTTCGTACCATCATTACTCCAGTTCTAGAAGAAAGCCTGGAACGAGCTATTGATCTCTCATCAGCAATGGAAAGCCGAGGCTTTGGTTATCATAAAAAACCAACCAGATATCGTCCAGAGAAATTTTCGCAATCTGATTTAATTGTCACAATAATTTGCGGGTATTTAATTATTTTCATACCTACTCTCTTGGTCTCAAATGGGTGGCTCTTTACCTGCTGTCTCTTTATTGTCTTTAGCGCTGCGCCACTAATGCTTACTGAACAGAGGGTGGCCAACACATGATCACCTTCTCAAATGTTTCATTAATCTATCCAAACTCTAGAAAAACCATATTAGAGAATTTAACTTTTACCGTTGATGAAAGTGAGTTAATTCTTGTTATTGGCTTAACGGGTGCTGGAAAAAGTAGCTTTATGAAGTTAATCAATGGTGTGATTCCGCATCACACATCTGGCATTTTAAGCGGTGAAATAATCGTTGATGGAAAAACTACTAACTTACTAAAGCCTGGTGAGTTATCTGGGGTAATTGGAATTGTCGGACAAAATCCTTTAAACGGATTTGTCACCAATAAGGTTGAGGATGAAATCGCTTTCGGTCTAGAAACTAATGGTTTTGCACCAGAGGTGATGCGCAAGCGCGTTGAGGAATTAATTGATTTATTAAGTTTACAAAGCATTCGAAATCGAAATTTAAATTCACTTTCAGGTGGTGAACAACAACGAGTTGCAATTGCATCTGCCTTGGTAATGAATCCAAAAGTTTTAGTTCTAGATGAACCAACAAGTGCACTCGATCCAATTGCAGCTGAAGAGGTGCTGGCAATAATTAATAAGTTGGTTCACGATTTAGGCCTAACAGTTATTATGGCCGAACATAAGCTGGAGCGAGTAATACATTTTGTTGATCGGATAGTTCTAGTAAATGGTGACGGAAAAGTAGATATTGGAACACCCGCAGAGGTAATGAGCAGAACCAGTATTAATCCACCTATAGTCAAAATTGCCAAAAAGTTAAATTTAAAGAGTATTCCATTATCAGTTCGCGATCTAAAGCGAGTTTCGATGAACTGGAAATTTAAAGTACCAATTAAATCCGAGGTGATACAGCACAATAAACAAGTTATCGAAGTAAAGAATTTAGAAGTTTCATACCAACTAGTTAAAGCGATTTCGGGATTGAATTTGCAAATTCATGCTGGTGAGATTGTTGCGTTAATGGGGAGAAATGGCGCTGGCAAAAGTTCTTTACTTCGTGCAATCGCAGGAGCGAATAACAATCATTCCGGTACGGTGAAGGTTCTAGATAAAAATCCAGCATTATTGGTTGGATCGCAACTTGTTCGTTTGATTGGTTACGTACCCCAAGAACCAGCAGATTTGTTTTATGGCACATCGGTGGCTAAAGAGTGCCAATCTGCTGATCAGGACAACCAATTAGCCGCTGGAACAACGCAGAAGATTCTGCGCCAACTGAGCACCGGAATCGATAATGCCTTACATCCTCGCGATATTTCTGAAGGGCAAAAATTGATTTTAGCTATTGCCATAGTTCTAGCAACTGATCCGAAGATCCTAATTCTCGATGAACCTACTAGAGGTTTGGATTATCAAGCAAAAGAGGTACTGGTTGAAATATTATCTAAATTAGCTAAATCTGGTACAACAATCATTATGGCTTCACATGATGTTGAACTTGTGGCAGAAGTTGCATCTCGAGTTATTGTTATGGCCGAGGGTGAATTAATCGCCGATGGTGATACCAGATCTGTTTTAACATCCTCCCCTGCATTTGCACCCCAAATGGCAAAGGTATTTACAAAGCAAAATTGGTTAACAGTAAATGATGTTATCTCTGCAGATATTGGGGATATCAATCCAGATGCTTAAGCGAACTTCATTTATGTTGCTACCAGTTTCGATACTGGGCTTGTTTGCCTTTACCTGGCCGTTATTCCTGCCAGATTTAGATAACTCATTTCTGCATGGAGATAACGCAAAGTATGTGGCTGCACTTTTACTTCCAGTTGCACTTTTGTTATTCCTTATTGAAATTAATCACGGCGCACTTGATGCTAGGGCGGTTGCATTACTTGGCGTATTTTCAGCCATCATTTCCGCTTTACGTTTGGTGGGTGCTGGCGCGATTGGAATTGAACCAATTTGGTTCTTTTTAATTTTAGTTGGCAGAGTTTTCGGTCCATCATTTGGTTTTACATTAGGCATAATTTCAATTTTTATTTCTGGTTTGATCTCAGGCGGTATCGGACCGTGGCTAGCTTTTCAAATGTTAGCCGGGGCTTGGGTGGCAATGTTTGCAGGGCTACTTCCGAAGCGAATTACTGGGAAGATGGAGATATTTCTACTTACTTTATATGCGGTAATCGCAACTCAAGTTTTTGGCATATTAATGAATCTGCAATTATGGCCATGGTTGTTAGGAACTGATACGCAATTATCTTTTGTGGCTGGAGATTTAGTACTTGCAAACTTACATAGATTTTTCATCTTCCATGTTGCAACATCATTAGCATGGGATATTCCTCGGGCTGTTTTTACGGTAATTTTAATTATCACCACTGCAACACCTATTTTGGTTACATTAAAACGGGCAAAGATTAAATTAAGTACAAAAACTAGCGAACATTTGAAGCCACAAAAGGTGGCTTAACTACCTTTGCACGGCTGATTCTTCCGCGTACATCAATTTCAACTATTGTGCCAACCTCAATTTTTGGATTTAACAAAGCTAGTGCAATTCCAACTTTCAGAGTTGGCGAGAATGTGCCACTTGTAATTAAGCCGCACTCTTGCCCTTCGATTGTTTTTACACTCATTCCGGCACGCGGAATGGCTTTATCCTGAACATGAAGACCGCGCAGTATTTGAACCGGCCCATTAGCTTTTTCATCTCTAAGAACTGGCGCACCCAAAAATGAGTTTTTAGTTAATGCCACAGCCCAACCGGCATTTGCTTGTAAAGGTGAAATATCAAGGGATAGTTCATGTCCGTGAAGTGGATAACCCATCTCTGTTCGCAAAGTATCCCTCGCGCCTAGACCGCAAACTCTGCCACCATTTTTAAGTACTGCATTTTCCAGAAGTTTCCAAAGTAATAGCGAATTTTGCCAAAGTGGTAGGAACTCAAATCCATATTCACCGGTATATCCAGTTCTACATACAATTATTTCGCCAATATTTTCATGTCCGGCAATTTTAATCGTGGTAAATGACATGTAATCCAACTCTAATTTCACTCCGATTGATTCCAACGCCTGTGTAGTTTTTGGTCCTTGCAAGGCTATAACACCATACTTTGTATGCTCATTTGTGATCTGTAAATTCTTTTTGTTATTTGCCTGCAAGGTATTGAAAACCTGCGAACAATTGGAGGCATTTGGAATTAATAAACATTGCTCATCATTTTTACGATAAACAATTAGATCATCGATTACGCCACCATTATCATTACAAATCATGTTGTACTGCGCTTGGCCATCTTTAATCTTGGATAAATCATTGGTTAAAATCTCATTTAAGAAATCAACTGTGCCCGCTCCTGAAATTTCTATCTTGCCAAGATGCGAAACATCAAACAGGCCAACACTCTCTCGAACAGCGCTGTGCTCAGCTAGGACTCCGCCCTTTTCGCCACTTTGATTTAAATATGAACTGTATTCAATTGGCATCTCCCAGCCACCAAAATCTGCCAATTTGGCGCCATTACTTTTATGCCACTCATGAAGGGCGGTATTGAGCAAGGTGGTGTTTGATGAATTTTCCATGCGCTAAATCTATCCCGTAAGGTAGCCCCCAAAGCAGCCAACACTATAAATATAAAAAGTTATTACCAGCACTTCATAAGATATTTAAAGGAGAGATGCAATGGCAAAGGTTAAGTTAAACGCCAAGGTAGATTCAGATGTTCTCGTTGTTGGGCTTGGATCATTTAATAAGAAATTGCAGATTGAATCTGGCCCTGCGCAGGTAGACAACACTCAATTGCTAGCTTCCTTAATCGCAATGGGCGCAACAGGTAATGCCGATGAGGTAATCAAGTTGCCAGGTAAGACCACTAAATTAATTATTTTTACTGGTTTGGGTAATTTGGAAAATGGAGTGACTGCTGAAGTTCTACGCCGTGCATCTGGCGCAGCCGCACGCGCTCTATCTGGCAATAAAGGTGCAAGTTTTGCACTGCCTCATAAATCTGTAATCGAACTAGCCGCGATTGCAGAAGGTGCTGCTTTAGGTGCTTATACATTTACGGAATTTTTAGGAAGTAAAAAATCAGAGCAAAAGCCACCACTTGCTACAGTTTCGATTGTAAGTAAATTTGCCGAAACAGCGCAGGCAAAAGAGGCAGCAAAGCGAGCTGAAATAATTGCTGAACAAACTGCATTAGTTAGAGATTTGATTAACACTCCACCATCGCACCTAACTCCAGATTCTTTCTGTTTGCGAATGAAAAAAGAGGCTAGTAAATATGGAGTTAAGGTAGAAATCATTACAGATGTTGCACTTCGTAAAGGCGGCTACGGCGGAATTATTGGAGTTGGTCAAGGATCTGCCAATCCCCCACGATTGCTTCACGTTTCATACACACCAGCAAAAGCTAAAAAGAGATTTGCGTATGTAGGAAAAGGAATTACCTTTGATACTGGCGGGCTTGCACTAAAGCCAGCACTTGGTATGGAAGCAATGAAATCTGATATGTCAGGTGCGGCTGCAGTTATTGCATCTGTATTTGCAATTGCGCAACTAAAGCTTCCTATCGCAATAGATGGTTGGGCGCCACTTGCTGAAAATATGGTTAGTGATACGGCAACTCGCCCTTCAGATGTCATAACTATCTACGGTGGAAAAACTGTAGAAGTTTTAAATCCAGATGCAGAGGGCAGATTGGTCTTAGCTGATGCACTTATCAAAGCCGCTGAAGTTGGTAATAAGAATGGTGGCTTAGATGGAATTGTTGATGTCGCAACATTAACTGGCGCACAAGTTGTTGCACTTGGAACTCGAACATCAGCTGTCATGACAAATGATGAAAATTTCAGTGGACAGTTTTTAACAGCTGCTAATTTGGCCGGTGAATCTTTTTGGCCAATGCCACTACCAACAGAACTTAGAGCCTCACTAGATTCACCAATTGCTGATCTTGCAAATATTGGCGATCGCATGGGTGGCATGTTGGTTGCAGGTTTATTTCTAAAAGAGTTCATTGATCCAAAAACACCATGGCTGCATT
>CAESAM010000026.1_pt1 | contig 11339 bp, 8 predicted proteins | sample 7263631 | NCBI WGS metagenome assembly CAESAM01 (sample SAMEA6814156, study PRJEB35770) | uncultured Actinomycetes bacterium | biome: Freshwater; feature: Freshwater reservoir; material: water | place: Czech Republic | collected 2017-06-27 | depth 30m m | reverse complement strand
TCGAGAAGCTGGATGAACCAATGAAATGATTACTAAACAACCAAAAATGCCGGCAAGTGGGAATGCAATTTTATAAAGTGTGGCATTGGTTTCATCAATAAAGAAAAATGTACTTAGTAATCCAAGTAACCCAACAACACCAATACCGTCGACTACATCTTGAGCACGCTTTGCGATATCAGCACTTAAGTTTTGCGGAATCCAACTTACGGCAAGTGCGGCTCCTAGGAATAAACCTAGTGAGTGAGTATCAGTACCAAAGTAAACATGGCTTACTTGTTGCGCATTTGATGCATCCAGTTTTAGAGAGACTAAGAATAAAGTGGCGCCTGAAATCATGGCGATTGCTAAAGCTGCACGGGCAACATTTTTCTTTCCGAAATACTTAAGAACGGTTAATAAAATTACTGGCCAAATCAAATAAAACTGAAGCTCAACTGCAAGTGACCAAGTGTGCTGAAGTAATGGCGGCCTACCAATCGCTTCAAAGTAATCTTGATGACGAGCAACTAGAGACCAGTTCATTGTTCCAGTTAATGCGTAAGGTAAATCTTTTAAAAACCTTCTAATTGCTTCAGGGGCCCAAACTCCAATAAAAATAATGGTGCTAAAGACCATAAATAAAAAGCCTGGATAAATTCGGCGCAATCTTGCCCAATAAAAGGCGCGCAGATCGAGCGCACTTGATCGATTAATTGAATCGAGAATTAATCTAGTAATTACATAACCGGAAATAACAAAGAATAGATCAACGCCCAAGAAGCCGCCGGGAATCCAAGAGATACCTAAGTGGTAGAGAACTACTGCGGTAACTGCAATTGCCCGCAAGCCATCAATAGATTGAATATGGCGAACTGGCTTTGTGGTAGATGTACTCATCTAGAGAAAATCTGGTTCTACTAAATTAATAACTTCTGTAGTTATTAATTACTTCTTTTTCTTAGCAGGTGACTTCTTTTTATTTGCAGCTCTTTTATTTGCAGCCTCTTTTTTGGCTGCAGCTTTTCTGGCCGCAATCTGTTGACGCTCAGCGGCAAGTGCTTGCTGCTTACCTTTTCCGGAAACAAAAGTTTTACCTGCAGGTTTATTTGCTGCATCTAGATTGGCGTTGATGTCCATTTGCAATTCAGCCAGACGATCAAATGCATGTTGTAATTTTTGACGAGTTTGTTGAATTGCTTGTTCAGCTGCATTTAAAGATGCATTTTGGGAACGGTGTAGGCGCTCGGCCTCCGAGATGGCGCTAGATAACCAACCTCGATAATCAATTATCTGACTTGCAGCATTTTCAATCATCTTTTGAGATTCACGACGTGCCGCAGATGTTAGCTGAGTTGCTTCACGGGTAGATTCATTTAAAGTTTCTTCAGCTTCAGCTTCCGCATTTGAACGAAGTTCATCCGCATCATCTTCAGCTGCTTGCAAGTACTTACGACCACGATTTTCGGCGGCACTCAGAATTGCCTTTGCTTTAGTCTCGGCAGATTCTAATTTTTCTTTAATTTCGCGAGTAGATTCATTAATAATTTTCTGTGCTGCACTATTTGCTTTAGCTTCGCGAGCTTGTGCAGATTTGATAATGCTCATGGCGGTTTCAGTTGCCAGGATTTCAAACTCTTCTTTAGTTAAAGAGGTAATGTCGCGGCGAGAGCGCATGTCACTTAATTGTGATTCAAGTTGGCGAATACGTTCTAAGGCATTTTCAGCTGGCGCTGGTTGATCGGAACCTTCACCTTTAAAACCAACCCAAGATAAGAAATTTTTCTCTGCCATGTTGTGATCCTTCCGCTCAATTTTGAATAAAACAAGGGTGATTTATAAATGGAAAAATTTATTAAATTGGTGCGGGAGGTGGGACTTGAACCCACACGCCGAAGCACAGGTTCCTAAGACCTGCGTGTCTGCCATTTCACCACTCCCGCAATATCACTCACCGATCAAAGGCTGAGTAAGGGGGCAAGATTACGGTGCATATGCCATCTGCGCCAAACCCTCACCCTTGGTAAAGGCAGCAACGGGTAGCCTTGCTCAAATGAGTGAATCTTCCGCACAAACACTGGTTCAAACAGCGCTGCTTAGCGCGCTAAATCGAGTGATCGCTGCGGGTGAGTTAACAGCGCCATTACCTACTGAAATTAATTTAGATCGTCCCAAGAATCGCGAGCATGGTGATTATGCAACATCAGTTGCACTTGCGCTCGCCAAATCTGCTGGCATGCAACCTCGCGCAGTTGCCGAATTAATTGTTAAATCATTAACTGAAAATGATTTATTAACTGCAGCAGGAATAAGTAAGGTAGAAATAGCTGGCCCTGGATTTATAAATATAACTTTGGATACTGCAAGTCAAGGCGCAGTGGTAATTGAGATATTAAAAAATGCCAAGAAATTTGGTCATGGCAAATGGTTAAGTGATAAAAAAATAAATCTAGAGTTTGTTAGTGCCAACCCAACTGGTCCATTACATCTTGGGCACACCCGCTGGGCCGCTGTCGGAGATGCACTTGGCCGAGTTTTAAGCGCTGCCGGTGCTGATGTAATTCGCGAGTTCTATATAAATGATCGCGGCAATCAGATGGATTTATTTGGTGCATCAATTAGAGCGGTAGCAATTGGAAAAGATCGCCCAGAAGATGGCTATCACGGTGAATATATTGCAGATTTGGCTGCAGAGATTTCCAAAAGTAATCCAGAATTTCTAAAACTATCTGAAGATGAAGCAATTGCGGCGTTTAGGGATGCCGGTTATAAATTACAGTTAAAGCAACAACAATCGGTGCTGGATAACTTCGGAACCCACTTTGATATTTGGTTCTCTGAGAAATCTTTATATGAAAAGGATTTTTTCCATCATTCGTTAGAAAAATTAAAATCTCAAGGCCATGTCTTTGAATCCGAGAATGCAACTTGGCTACGCACAACAGATTTTGGTGATGATAAGGATCGGGTAATTATTAAGTCCGATGGCTCCTTTGCTTACTTTGCATCTGACACTGCTTACTATGTAAATAAACGCGAACGTGGATTTAATTTATGTATTTATATGGTCGGTGCAGATCACCATGGATATGTTGGTCGCTTGAAAGCAATCGCGGCATGTGCTGGCGATGATCCCGAAATTAATATTGAAGTATTAATTGGGCAGATGGTAAAAATTATGGAAGGTGGGGAGGAGTTAAAACTTTCTAAACGCGCTGGCACCATTATTACTTTAGAAGAGTTAGTAGAAAAAGTTGGCGTTGATGCAGCTCGTTACACATTAATTAGATATCCAACTGATACTCCAATGGTGATGGATGTGGATTTGCTTCGGAAAAATACTAATGAGAATCCGGTGTATTACGTGCAGTATGCACATGCTCGTATTTGTGCGGTATTACGTAATGCAAAAGAGTTTGGCATTAAATATGGCGCAGATGCATATCAAGCAGCCCTACTTTCACATGAGCGCGAACGCGAGTTAATTGGTTTGCTTGCTGAATTTCCAAGAGTTGTGCAAGGCGCCGCAGAGATGCGAGAGCCACATCGAGTTGCCAGGTATGCCGAGGAGTTAGCTGGTGTTTACCATCGCTTCTACAACGATTGTCGCGTGCTGCCACTAGGAGATGAAAAAGCTACAGAGTTAAACTCCGCACGTGCAACTTTATGTTTAGCAACTGCACAAGTAATTAGCAATGCCTTAGATTTACTTGGTGTTTCTGCACCGGAGAAGATGTAATCCATGAGCTACTCAACCTCGCTATTTTCAAAGAATTTAAAGATTGAAAATGAAAATGATTTCGGCGGCAATTTTTCAATAGCCAGCTGCTCTGCAACCGCGTTAACCAAAGAGTTTGGTTCACCACTTTTTGTCTTAGATCAAGCAGATTTTGCCGATCGTGTGAATGCCTGGCAACAAGCATTAACTCAGAGCTTTACTGGCGGAAAGCTTTATTACGCCGCAAAATCATTTATCTGCGTTGAAGTAGCTAAATGGTTAAATGAGTTAAATGTAAATCTTGATGTTTGTACAGGTGGTGAATTAGCAGTTGCACTTGCTGCAGAATTTCCAGCAAAGCGAATTGAGTTTCACGGCAACAATAAATCCGTAGCTGAAATAGAGATGGCTGTTTCAGCCGGGGTTGGTGCGATTGTTATTGATTCATTTGTTGAGATCGAGCGGGTTGCGCAAGTTGCAGCGACTGCAGGTAAAAAACAAAATGTTTATGTTCGTTTAACACCTGGCGTTGAAGCACATACACATGAATTTATCTCTACTGCTCATGAGGATGTGAAATTTGGGTTTTCTATCGCAAGTGGCGCTGCCATGCAAGCAATTGAGAAATGTTTAGCGCAAGAATCATTAAATCTAATTGGCGTTCACTGCCATATCGGCTCGCAAATATTTGAGGTAACCGGCTTTACCTTAGCGGCGCAACGTTTAGTTGCAGCACTTGCTGCGGTGCGAGATAAGTTCGGTAAAGAGTTACCTGAGTTAAATATCGGTGGCGGTTATGGAATTGCCTACACCAAAAATGAAAAAGCAATTGCACCAGATGAGGTTCTTCCAGTATTAGCAAAGGTAATAAAAGATGAGTGCGCTAAAGCTAATTTAAAGGTGCCAACTATTTCCATTGAACCAGGTCGCGCAATTGTTGGTCCAACTACTACAACTATTTATGAGGTTGGAACTACAAAATCTGTAACGCTAGAGGATGGAACGCAGCGTAGATACATTTCAGTAGATGGCGGAATGAGTGAAAATATTCGACCAGCTTTATATGGTGCGACTTACTCTGCATTTTTAGCTAATCGCACATCAACTGCTAAAAGTATTTCATCACGAATTGTTGGCAAACATTGCGAAACTGGCGATATCTTAATTTTTGATTTACAACTGCCAGAAGATATTGCACCTGGTGATTTATTAGCATTTCCAGCAACTGGTGCATATGGACGCAGCATGGCTAGCAATTACAACCACATGCCACGACCTGCTGTTATTGCAGTTAAAGATGGTGCTGCTCGCACAATATTACGCAGAGAAAATCAGGCTGATTTGCTCTCCTTAGACGTAATTGAAGTGCCACGGCGACTGTCATAAGTTTGAGATACTTCTCCAATGAGCTCTGCTAAATCAACTTTAAAAGTCGGCATGCTCGGCTGCGGCGTAGTCGGTTCACAAGTAGCCCGACTATTAATTGAAAATAAATCAGATTTATCTACTCGCGCTGGTGCAACTCTTGAGTTAGTAAAAGTTGCAGTTCGTGATCCAAAATCAAAAAAGTATGGGATCAAAGATGAGTTACTCACCTCAGATTTGAAATCAGTTGTTGCAGATCCCGGTATTGATTTAATTATTGAAGTTTTAGGTGGCATCGAACCAGCACGAGAATTAATTTTAACAGCGCTTAAAAATGGTAAATCAGTTGTTACTGCAAATAAGGCATTACTTGCCAAGCATGGTGCGCAACTTTATGCCGCAGCCGATCAGGCAAATGTTGATCTTTACTACGAAGCTGCAGTAGCTGGCGCAATTCCAATTTTGCGTCCACTACGTGAATCATTAATTGGTGATCACGTGGTTCGAGTAATGGGAATTGTTAATGGAACTACAAATTACATTCTTACCAAGATGGATGAGAATGGCGCAGCATTTGCTGATGCATTAAGTGAGGCACAAAAACTGGGCTTTGCTGAAGCAGATCCAACTGCAGATATAGAAGGAATTGATGCCGCAGCAAAGGCAGCTATTTTGGCTGGTTTGGCATTTCACTCTCGCGTTACTGATGTTGATGTTTATCGTGAAGGAATTAGCAAGATCACTGCAACAGATGTAAAGGTTGCTAAAGCTATGGATTTAATAATTAAATTATTGGCAATTGCAGATGTCACAGAAGATGGCGCTATTGCCGTTCGCGTACATCCAGCATTAATCTCTCGCAATCATCCATTGGCCTCAGTTCGCGACTCCTTTAATGCAGTTTTCGTAGAGTCACAAGCAGCTGGCCAAATGATGTTTTATGGTCGAGGTGCCGGTGGTGAGCCAACTGCTTCTGCAATTTTGGGTGATTTAGTTGCTGTTGCAAGACATAAAGTTTCCGGCGGACTTGGTCCACGTGAGAGTGATTATGCAGATCGCAAAATTGCCAAAATTGGCGAGACTAAAACTCGCTATTTAATTAGATTAAATGTGGCAGATAAACCTGGTGTGTTGGAATCGGTTGCTCATGTTTTTGCATCTCATCAAGTTTCAATTCAAACTGTTCGCCAATCTGGTGCCGGCGATAAGGCAGAGTTAATTGTGATGACACATATTTCAAGTGAATCAGCTTTAAGTGCAACAGTTAAAGAGCTTTCTAAGTTAGATTCCGTTACCGATGTGGCAAGTGTGCTGCGCGTTGAGGGTGAGATTTAATGGGATTTTTTTATGAGAAAGACCGAGCCCACCAATGGCGCGGTGTTATTGAAGAGTATCGAAAACGTTTACCGATAAATGCAAAAACTCCCGTTATTACTTTGCGCGAAGGTGGCACACCACTAGTTCATGCTGAATACCTTTCTCACCTTTTACAAAATGAGGTTTGGCTAAAGGTAGAAGGTGCTAATCCAACTGGATCTTTCAAAGATCGTGGCATGACAATGGCAATTTCTAAAGCTGCCGAAGATGGTGCCAAAGCTGTTATTTGTGCATCAACTGGAAACACAAGTGCAAGTGCTGCAGCATATGCAACAAAAGCTGGCATGAATCCAGTTGTACTTGTGCCACAAGGAAAAATTGCAATGGGTAAGTTGGCTCAAGCAATTGCGCATGGATCCACACTGCTTCAGGTAAAGGGAAATTTTGATGATTGTTTAAATCTAGCTCGCGAATTATCTGAAAATTATCCAGTTGCACTAGTTAACTCAGTTAATCCATATCGAATTGAAGGACAAAAGACAGCAGCCTTTGAGGTTGTAGATATGTTGGGTTACGCACCAGATATACATGCACTTCCAGTTGGAAATGCCGGAAACATCACGGCGTACTGGCAAGGTTATAAGGAGTACTTCAAATCTGGTCTTTCCCATAAGTTACCAATGATGTGGGGATTTCAAGCAGCAGGAGCTGCGCCAATTGTTAAAAACAAAGTTGTGAAAAATCCAGAAACAATTGCCACAGCAATTCGAATTGGAAATCCAGCCTCGTGGCAACAAGCAGTAGCTGCGCAGGTTGCATCTAAAGGATTAATTGATTCTGTTACAGATAAAGAGATTTTAAGTGCTTATAAATTAGTGGCCGCTAAAGAAGGAATCTTTGTTGAACCATCTAGCGCTGCTGGAATTGCTGGTTTAATTAAAAAGAAGAGCCAAAAGAAATTACCAAGTGGAAAAGTTATTGTAATTACTGTAACTGGAAATGGCTTAAAGGATGTGCAGTGGGTTTTAAACAGTGCGCCTAAACCAGTAGTTGTTCCAGTAGATATGAAAAAAGCTGCAAAAGTTATTGGTTTAAGGTAAGCCCATCATGGCAGCAAAAAAAGTTAATCCCGGCGTCACCTTTAAAGCGACGATGTCGCAAATTAGCGTGCCAGCAACTAGTGCAAATATTGGTCCTGGCTTTGATTGCTTAGGATTAGCGCTAGAAATGCGCGATCGTTACGCTGCCCAAATTTTAGATGATGCCACCTTTGATGTTGATGTAAGTGGTGAAGGTGCGGATGAGGTTAAGAAAGATGCAAAGAATTTAGTTATCCGTGCCATGTTAACTGGCTTTGAATTTATGGGTAATAAACCAAAGGGCATTGCACTTCGATCTTTAAATGTAATTCCACATGGTCGCGGCTTAGGTTCATCAGCTAGTGCAATTGTTGGTGGTTTAGCACTTGCTCGCTCACTAGTTCTAACCGGTGAGCAATACATGAGTGATGAAGATTTAATTACATTAGCAACTGAGATGGAAGGTCATCCAGATAATGTGGCAGCTGCTTTCTATGGTGGTGCAACAATTGCGTGGAGTGAAAATGGAGTTGGTAGAGCGGTAAATTTAAAGGTTGATCCAAGAATTAAAGCGATGTTGCTTGTGCCAGATACTCAGGTGGCAACTGCAAAGGCACGAAAATTACTGCCAGAGACTATCTCTCATAAAGATGCCGTCTTAAATTCAACACATACCGCATTGCTAGTTCATGCATTAGCAGAGCGTCCAGATTTACTTTTTACCGCAACCGCAGATTTGTTACATCAAAATTACCGTGCAGAGGCAATGCCAAAATCAATTGCATTAATTAATAAATTACGTGGTGCTGGAGTTGCAGCTGTGTTATCTGGCGCCGGCCCTGCAGTAATGATTCTTTACTCCGGAGATGAAAGTGAGATCGATCAAATTCCATCACTTGCATCTGGTTTTACCGCAATGAAACTTGCGATCGCCCAGCAGGGAATTGCGTAGTTTTCTTCGGTTTTGCCGCCTCCTAGCCCCTGTGCTACATTTGGCCTCGTCGGAAAGTGCGACAAAAAACAAATCCTTAAAAAATAAAGTAAGAATTTATTTTCTGTAGGTAAACCAAAATCCTCACTTCACAAATTTGATCGAAGTGTGGCAAATATAAATCAAAGGAAAAAAATAAAAGCATGGCAGTTAAGAAAGCCGCAAGTAAAGGCGCAGTAGAACTAAGTGATATGGCAATTGCTGATCTAAAAAAGACAGCGGTTCAACTTGGTATTGAAGAAGCCACCACCCTTAAAAAAGCAGAGCTGGTCCAAGCAATCGGTGATCTGCAGGCCGCAAATCGCGAGGCCGCCAAGAATGAACGAGAGGCTCGTCGTATGGAACGACAGAACAACCGAAACAATAGAAGCAATAACTCAGAGAATTCTTCTAATAATTCAAATGATGATGACAATGACTCATCAAGCAACAACTCAAATAACTCTGGCAACAATTCAGGTAATAATTCAAATAGCAACTCAAATAACAATTCAGGTAATGATTCAGATCGTGGCGATAACAATCGTCGCTTTAATCGTGATGGTGGTCGAGACAATCACCGTGGTCGCGATCGGGGCAACCGTGATCGTAATCGTGGCCGCGAACGTGGCTTCCGCGAAGAGCGTGAAATTGTTATTTCAGAAGATGATGTTTTGCTACCAGTAGGTGGCTTGTTAGATATTTTGGATAGCTTTGCATTTATCCGCACTGGTGGATACCTGCCAACTCCAAATGATGTTTATGTTTCTTTACAACAAGTTCGAAAGTACGGATTACGCAAGGGCGATGTCATTACTGGTTCTGTTCGTGAACCGCGTGAAGGTGAGCGCCGTGAAAAATTTAATGCATTAGTTCGTGTGGAAACTGTAAATGGTGTTGAGCCAGAAAAATCACGCGATCGTGTTGAGTTTTCAAAGCTTGTTCCACTTTACCCACAAGAGCGCTTGCGCCTGGAAACAGAACCAAATGTTTTAACAACTCGTATCATCGATTTAATTTCACCAATTGGTAAGGGACAACGCGGCCTTATTGTTTCACCACCAAAAGCTGGTAAGACAATGGTTTTGCAATCAATTGCGAATGCGATTACAACCAACAACCCAGAGTGTCACTTAATGGTGGTTTTAGTTGATGAGCGCCCAGAAGAAGTTACCGATATGCAACGTTCAGTTAAAGGTGAAGTTATCGCTTCTACATTTGATCGTCCGGCTGATGATCACACCACAGTTGCAGAGCTAGCAATTGAACGCGCAAAGCGTTTGGTCGAGCTAGGTCATGATGTAGTTGTACTTCTTGACTCAATTACCCGTCTTGGTCGTGCTTACAACATCGCAGCCCCAGCATCAGGTCGAATTCTTTCCGGTGGTGTTGATTCAGCAGCGTTGTATCCACCTAAGAAGTTCTTTGGTGCCGCTCGTAATATTGAAAATGGCGGATCACTAACAATTTTGGCAACAGCTTTAATTGATACTGGTTCAAAGATGGATGAAGTTATCTTTGAAGAGTTCAAGGGAACTGGAAATATGGAGTTAATTCTTAACCGTAAATTTGCGGATAAGCGAATTTTCCCAGCAGTTGATGTTGTTGCATCAGGAACTCGTAAAGAGGAAATTTTGATGGGCACTGAAGAGCTTGGAATTGTTTGGCGTTTGCGTCGAGTACTTCATGCTCTTGAACCACAACAAGCACTTGAGTTATTGCTAGAAAAAATGAAGGGCACTAAGTCCAACGTTGAGTTCTTGCTACAAATTCAAAAGACAGTTGCTGGTGGCGAAATGCCAACTACATCATCTTCAAATAAGGAGAATGCTGACGCGTAATTACTGATTAAGGAGTAATTTCTCCGATCAGTTTTGCTCAGTAGCACCTTCACAAGTTATTCTTACCGCCCCCCGGTAAGCGCCGGATCTACTGGTTCACAGATTTAAATATCTGACCCAGTAATAAATGAAAGAAGATAAAAATGAAACCAGAGATCCACCCAGCATATGTGGAGACAAAAGTAACTTGTGGTTGCGGTGAAGTTTTCACTACTCGCAGCACAAAAGAAACTGGATCGATTTACGTTGAAGTTTGTTCCGTATGTCATCCCTTCTACACAGGTAAGCAAAGAATTCTTGATACTGGTGGCCGCGTAGCTAAGTTCCAAGAGCGTTTCGGAAAGAGCGAGAAGCCAGGCACTAAGTAGTTTTCTTAAAGAGAGCGCACCTCACATCCCAAGATGTGGTGCGCTCTCTTTTTTATTATTAAGTTCCATAAATTTTAAAAAAGATTTACAAGTAAAGAAGGGAGAGGCCAAATGGAGCGGTTTGCTAAAGCAAATGAGTTAATTGTTGAGTACGACCTATTAGAAAAACAGATGGCTGATCCATCTATTCATACCGATCAAAATAAAGCTCGTTCCTTAGGAAAGCGCTACGCCCAACTTGGTCCAGTAATTGCTGGCTATCGCGCATGGAAGTTAGCGGAAGAGGATTTGGCAGCAGGTAAAGAGTTAGCAGAGACTGATGAGAGTTTTGCATCTGAGATTGCCGCACTTGAAGCAACTCGAGATGCCGCTGCAGAAAAATTAGAGGAGTTGTTACTGCCACGTGATCCAAATGATGATCGTGATGTAATTATGGAAATTAAAGCAGGAGCGGGCGGTGATGAATCAGCAATCTTTGCTGGTGATTTACTTCGTATGTATACCCGTTACGCGGAAAAGCAAGGTTGGAAGGTTGAAACAATTGAAACCACCGATAGCGATATGGGTGGATATAAAGATGTATCAATTGCAATTAAATCTAAAGGTGTGCAAGAGCCGGGTAAGACACCTTATGCAAAATTAAAGTTTGAAGGTGGTGTGCACCGTGTGCAACGTGTTCCAGAAACAGAATCACAAGGTCGT
>CAESAM010000022.1_pt1 | contig 13468 bp, 14 predicted proteins | sample 7263631 | NCBI WGS metagenome assembly CAESAM01 (sample SAMEA6814156, study PRJEB35770) | uncultured Actinomycetes bacterium | biome: Freshwater; feature: Freshwater reservoir; material: water | place: Czech Republic | collected 2017-06-27 | depth 30m m | reverse complement strand
GGTATTGTAAGTTTCAATCTCGCTCCTTTATCTTTACTGCAACCTCAATCGGAGTTCCAGCAAATCCAAACTCTTCACGCAATCTTCGTTCAATGAATCTACGATAGGAATCCTCTAAGAAACCGTTTGTGAAGATAACAAATTTTGGCGGACAAATCCCAGCCTGAGTGGCGAATTTAATTTTAGGCTGTTTGCCGCTCCGTACCGGAGGCGGATTGGCTCCAACCAATTCACCCAAAAATCCATTCAACTTGGCAGTGGGAATACGTTTCTCCCAATTGCTTAAAGCTGTTCTTAGTGCCGGCGCTAATCGATCACGATGCCAGCCAGTTTTTGCCGACAAATTAACGCGTTGCGCCCATGGATATCTCTCAAGTTGTCTTTCAATTTCGCGATCTAAAACTAATTGGCGTTCCTCATCAACCAAATCCCACTTATTCATAACAATAACTAGTGCTTTACCGACCTCTTCTGTCATGGAGACAATACGAATATCTTGTTCAGTCATAATGGCAGAAGCATCCAGAACTACTAATGCAACCTCTGCGCGTTCTAGAGCAATCTGAGTTCGAAGCGAAGCATAATAATCTGTTCCACTTGCTTGATGAGCACGTTTTCTAATTCCTGCTGTGTCTATAAATCTCCAAGTTGACCCACCGAAATCAATTAATTCATCAACGGCATCCCGAGTTGTTCCTTCAGCATCATCAACTAAAACTCTTGGCGCACCCGCAAGAACATTTAATAGACTGGATTTACCAACATTTGGTCGACCCACTAAAGCAACTCTTCGATAACCATCATCTGCAGGCTGTGAACCTACTTCAGGCAATTGTGAAATCAATAAATCTAAAAGATCACCACTGCCGCGACCATGCAATGCTGATACGAACCTTGGTTCGCCTAATCCCAAATTCCAAAGCGCATAACCATCTGCTTCATCGGCTGCATTATCAATTTTATTTCCAACCAAAATTACTTTCTTATTGCTCTTTCGCAACAGATTAACTAAAGATTGATCTTCATCCAACGCGCCAACCTGAGAATCAATGACAAACATTATTAAATCAGCTTCAGCGATTGCAGCCTCAGCACCTGCTGTGATTTTTTCCGAGATACCTTCTGGCTTTACTTCCCAACCCCCGGTATCAATTAAAAAGAATCTTCGGCCATTCCACTCTGCTTCATATTTAACTCGATCGCGAGTAACACCTGGGGTATCTTCCACAATCGCTTCACGCCTGCCTATCATTCGGTTAACTAATGTTGATTTACCAACATTGGGTCTGCCAATAACTGCGATAGTTGGTAATCCAAGTAAATTTCGTTGTTGCATCCACTTCCAAATTTGATCCACAACCTCTTGCAATGTGAGCCTGGTGCTATCAATTTCTGCCGCATCCTCTGCCTTAGCAAGTGGTGAAATTGCTCTAGTTGAATCCATTGAATCTCGCTTGCTTAATGAAACCGATATATCAGATGCTGCAATTGCCTCTTTGCTTTCACTTTCTCGACGATTAGTTCGCTCTTGAATATCTGCATGCAAATAAACTTTTAACGGCGCAGCTGGAACAACCACTGTTCCGATATCTCTGCCTTCTACAACTATTCCAACCGGAGCTGAATCAATGTATTGACGTTGCATTTGCAGTAGATGCTCGCGTATTGATGGCATCGCACTTACCAAACTAACCTTTTCGTTAATTCTCTGAAATCTAATCTCCTCCGAGATATCCAATTCATCCAGGAAAATTCTAGGATCTTTTGGTGAACAGTTAAAAATAATTTCTGCAGCAACTAAGGATTTATAAAGAGATGCTTCATCTAAAGCATTCTCGCGCAACGCTAAATAGGTGACAGCTCGATACAACGCGCCAGTATCTAGATATGACCAGTTGGCTCTGATGGCCAATGCTTTGGCTGTAGATGATTTACCTGATCCACTTGGTCCATCAATTGCTAAAACCAAGGTACTCATTTGCCGATTGTATCTTTAAAACTGTTTAATTTATTTATCGACTTTTACTTCGTGTACGTTCCATCCGGTCGATTTTAAGTGAATAAACAACCTTTCCGCATCATTTTGGTTTAGCGCAAGTGTGATTAAACCAGTTTGTTGTCCAGGTGAATGTTCGATCGATAAATCTTCGATATTTACATTAATTTGTGCACACTCATTAAATATCTTGGCCAACTGACCTGGTTCATCCATAATAACAATCGGTAGATATGAGTATTTTCTGATCTTCAAACCATGTTTTCCTGGAATTTTTTCATTAGCTAAATTCCCGGCATTGAAAGAAGTTTCTATCTCTTTATAATTTTCTGATTTGATTGCATCGTTGAACTTTGTCAGTAACTCTAGAAATTTATCGATTTCACTGCTCAATGAAGATTTATTTGCAATCATCAACTGCGACCACAATTGACCGTTGGATGAAGATAATCTCAACATATCCCTTAAACCTTGACCAGATAGATTCAAGGATCTGCCATCTAAATTACCAACCAGATTTGCCAAAGTAGTACTTAAAACCTGCGGTAAATGCGAAATGGCAGCTACTAATTTGTCGTGATCGACCTCTTCTACCCAGTACAAAGTTGCGCCACATATTTCAACAATTTCTGCCAACAATTTGGTAGATCTCTCCGATGATTTTGCCGATTTTATTCCGATCCAAGCTCTTCCAGAAAATAAATCCGCCCTAGCCGATTGTGTTCCAGAAACTTCACGACCTGCCATCGGATGTGATGAGATGAAATTTTGCGTATTTGCTGATAACTCTGCAACCTTTAGTGAAAGATTAGACTTAACACTGGCTATATCAATAACAATTGCTTCTGGATACAGTTTTAAACTCTCTAGAATCAATTCCAAATTATTTGAAATCGGTGCGCTAACGATCACTACCTCTGGCTCAGTAAGGTTTACACCGCCAACTAAATCATTAGCCAACTTCGCTGAATTAGGATCTAAATCAACCATTTCTAACTTTATCTTTGCACTCTTTAGTGCCAATCCAATAGAGGTTCCGATTAATCCAGAGCCAATGATCTTTACCTTGCTTATCATCTGAGCGCCCTACTACTGCGCGAGATCTTTACGCAAAGAGGTTGCTCCGCGTAGGTAAATATGTTTAATTTGAGACAAATCTTTATCGGAGTTAATGTGCATCAGCACTCTAATTACTCTCGGTAGAGCCCCCGGAACATCAATTTCTACGCCGCAGAGCAGTGGTACCTGACCCAAACCGATCTCTCGAGCCGCAACGGCGGGAAAGTCAGCATCTAGGTCTACGGTGGCGGTAAAAATAATTGAGATTAGATCATCGATCTGGATGGCGTTTTCAGAGATCATATTATTTAACAGCTCTACAACACCATCTTTAATATCCAGAGCACTATTACCAGGCACCTGTGTGGCACCGCGAACTCCCCTGGTCTTCATCCGTTAATGGTAGCCATTGAGTGATGCTCGGCGGTTATCTATTAACCTATTTATATTTGTGTCGATATATCAATAACTTAATTTACTAAAAACCCTTTTAACTATTTATCGCCTTTCCTTGTCTGGGATCAAAGAGGTTATATCGATAAATCGATAGTGTTTAACGTACGATAAAGTAGATAAGTCGATAATTTATCCAACCAGTAATGTAGATAAATTGATTAATTGTTACTGCTTAAATCGATTTATTACTTTATTTTTAAAAGGTTAAATAGATTAGTTACCTCTACCTCATTTAAAACTCGATGACGTCCTACCTTCATGTCCCCAAGGTTTATCGGACCAAAATCTATTCGGACCAGGCGCAGCACCTTCATGCCTAGCTCTTCGATCAGCCTTCGAATTATGTGATACCTACCCTCATGGATCGTGATCTCAACCCAGTGGTGGTTCTTACTTATCGACCGAACAATGACCACCTTTAAAGCTCTAGCCAATCCATCTTCAAGCCTGACTCCCTGCAGCAATTGGTCGACATTGGATTTATTAAATTCGCCTTCAATTTCTACCAAATACCGCTTTTCTAAACCGTATGAAGGATGAGTTGCTCGATGGGCTAAATCTCCATCATTTGTAAGCAGAATTAAACCTTCAGAATCCTTATCTAAACGCCCCACATGAAAAAGCCGATCTTTTCTCTCGCGGAAATAATCCCCCAGATTCTGCCTGCCCTCTGGATCAGACATGGTAGAAATAACGCCTGCGGGTTTATTAAATGCAATGTAAGTCTTAGACTTTAATGGATTTAAACTCTCACCATCTACTTCAATCTTATTTGTTTCCGGATCAAACTTACTTCCAAGTTCAATAACGATATTTCCATCAACACTTACTCGGCCATCAAGAATTAATTGATCTGCCGATCGGCGGCTTGCAAGGCCAGCATCAGCAATGATCTTGTTTAACCGGATTAATCCCACAGCGAAAGTTTACTGCCACTTGTGAAGAAGCTTTTACCGCTTACTACTCTGTTAAATTAGCGAGTAATTCATCCAAACCATCAATATCAGGAAGGAATGGAGCTAGTGCGGGTAGATCTGTTATGGAATTAAGTCCTAATTTTTCAAGGAAAAAAGAGGTGGTTTTATATAGAACAGCGCCGCTCTCCCCTTCAATACCAGCTTCTTCGACTAATCCTCTAGAAACAAGCGTTTTCATTACCGCTTCAACATTTACGCCCCTTATCGCTGAAACTCGGGCCCTGGAAACTGGCTGTTTATAAGCAATAACTGAGAGAGTTTCCAATGCTGCTTGTGTTAAACGAGCCTGTTGTCCATCAAGAACAAATTTTTCTACCAATGGAGCAAGATCAGGATGGCTGTAGAAACGCCAGCCACCTGAGATCTCGCGCAGTTCAAAGCCCCTATTTTCATCCTGGTATTTTTTTGCCAAGGAATGCAGCGCTTGTGAGATCTCTTCGGTAGGTCGTTCGATAATTTGAGCCAAAATAACCTCTGAAACCGGCTCTTCTACGACCATTAGGATCGCCTCTAAACTACGCTCTAGTTCAACTTCAGACATTATCGGCCTCATTCTCTATTTCATCTATAGTTTTAACAGGTTGATCAAACTCATCACTTACTGCGATCTCACCCGTTGCAGTACCGACCCAGGTTATTTGTAGCTCCCCTAAAGAAACCATTTGTTCAAATCTGACGACACCCTCCCGGTAAAGCTCGAGTAAGGAGAGAAAACGAGCGATAATTACCAGTGTTGATTCGGCCCCCTCGATCAATGCACGAAAAGTAGCTCTACCTGATTTTCGAAGATGCTCCACCACACGAGCGGCCTCTTCTGCGACGCTAACCAAGGGTCTATGAATATGGTCAATACTAAAAGTGGGCGCACTCTTTGGAGTAAGAACTCGGTTGGCTATTGCAGCAAATCTTTGCGCACCTACCCCAATTAATACTTCGGGAAGTAAGGCAGCAAAGTGTGGCTCTAGAGCTACCGTGCGTGGGAAAGTTTTCTCCTCACGTTCTATGCGCTCTAGGAATATCGCTGCAATCTCTTTGAAAGCACGATATTGAAGCAGGCGAGCAAAGAGCAGATCTCGTGCCTCAAGTAGCGCAAGATCAGATTCATCATCTATCTCACCAGATGGCAGTAATTTGGCGGCTTTCAAATCCAATAAAGTTGCTGCAACTACTAAAAACTCGGTCGTTTTATCTAAATCCCAACCCTCATCACCCTTTTCCAACGCCCGAATATAGGCAATGAACTCATCAGTTACCGCACCTAAAGCTATCTCGGTGATATCCATCTTATGGCGGGAGATCAATTGAAGTAGCAGGTCAAATGGACCATCAAAGTTGGTTAAATGAACCGAGAATCCTGATACTCGACCATCGGTAATTGATGGCGCAGGCGTTATAGGTTGCGTTAAATTTTCCTGCGACATGCGCAAAAGATACTTCAAGCATCCTTGCCTTTGCACATGCACCGCCGTAGGTTGCGCACATGGCTAAAAACGCTTCACAGACATCTCGTCAAAACGCTAAATCGACTTTTGGCGCTACAAAATCAAAGATTCGCGAAGAGGGCTTGGCAACAACTGCTGATGTTCTTGGTCGCAAAATTAAGAATTTCCCTGAACCACCAAAGGTTACCGACACCGCAACTGCCCGAGTTATCTCTGTAGTAAACCAAAAGGGTGGAGTGGGTAAAACAACTACTGCAATTAATCTAGGTGCGGCGCTAGCTGAGACCGGACGTAAAGTTTTACTAATTGATTTTGATTCACAAGCTTCAATGACGACCGGACTAGGCATTAAAGGTGCAGCACTACGTGAGCAGTACGGCTCTATTTGGTATTTATTAAATGATTCTGAAGCTAAATTAGAGGATTTCATCTTGAAATCCACCGTGCCAGGTTTAGATTTCATTAGAGGTCATGAGGATCTAGCAGCTGCTGAAGCCGCTTTTGTCTCTGAAATTGCTAAGGAACATAAACTTCGTAAATTACTGGCTCCTGTTATCGATAAATACGATGTTGTTCTAATTGATTGTTCACCTTCACTAGGAACTTTAACGGTTAACGCCCTTACCGCCTCAAATGGCGTAATTATCCCTATGGAATGTGAATACTTTGCAGTTCTTGGACTTTCATTGGTTAAGAAAACAATTCAAAAAATTAAAGAGAATACAAATCCAGAGCTAGCTATTTATGGAATTTTGGCAACTATGTTTGAAAAGAAAACGGGTCACTCTCGCGAAGTTCTAGAATTAATTGACAAAGAGTTTCCGGAAGAGGTTTTCGACACCATAATTTCCAGAACTGTTCGATTCTCAGAATCAACCGTTGCCGGTCAACCTGTAACTGTTTACGCAAGCAGTAGTACCGGATCGGCGGCTTATCGCAGATTAGCCAGAGAGTTAATCGCCAGAGGGGGTTCTAAATGAGTCGTCGCGTTAGTTTGCCTGGTGCTGATGAATTATTTAGAAATACCGCAACTTTAAGTGCGGTTCCATCTTCTCGCGAAAACATTGAAGAGATGGATGCGCCCGTATCGACAGCTCCTAAGTTAAAAAATAACACTGTTCGAACAACCCCCCGCCGAAGAGCTACCGCTTTTGATCGCGCTCCAAGTGGTCGAGAAAAACATGATGAGAAGATAACAGTTTATCTATCCCCTGATGAACTTTATGATTTAGATCAAGCTAGATTGGCTTTGCGCGGTGATTTAGGTTTGGCTGTTGATCGAGGCCGCATAGTTCGTGAATCTCTTTCAATTATCATTGCAGATCTTGAAGCTAAAGGTGATCAAAGTATTATCGCTCGTCGCCTTCGCGGAAAATAATTATTTAGCTCTTGGGTGCGCCGTTGCGTAAGTTTCGCGCAACTTATCTATCGTAATTAAAGTATAGATTTGCGTTGTCGTTACTGAAGAGTGTCCCAATAACTCTTGAACCACTCTAATATCTGCGCCACCATCTAATAAATGGGTAGCAAATGAATGCCTTAAAGAATGTGGAGATAACTCCTCTTTAATCCCTGCAGATTTAGCTTGCGCAACAACTATATTCCAGGCACTCTGTCGAGTTAAAGCACCACCTTTATTATTCAGAAACATGCTCTTATTTGTAACAACTTTTACTAACTCTGGGCGAGATCTTGATAAGTACTGATCCAATGCTTCTTGCGCAAATTTACCAACTGGAACAACTCTTTGTTTTCCGCCCTTGCCTGTTATTCGAATCGATGTAAAATCATCATTTTTTGATAAATCATCTATTTTCAAATTTATTATCTCCGAAACGCGGGCGCCAGTTGCATAGAGCAACTCAAGTAAAGCTTTGTCCCTTAAAGCAAAACGGTCGGTGCGAGTAACTTTTAAAAAATTATCTATATTTTGTAAATTTAATGCTTTCGGCAATCTCTTTGGAATCTTGGGCGGATGTACAGATGTCGATATATTTATAAAACCATGTTCTTTGGCTAAATACTCATAAAAATTTCTAATAGCTACTACATTCCTGGCAATAGATGATTCACCTATCTTAAACTCTTCATTATTTAATCCACGTAACCAAGCCAAATACAGCGGAAAATCAACTTCAGATAATGTCTTTAGCTCCTTTTTAACTATAGTTAAATAATTTTCAAATCGTATTAGATCTCTGCGGTAAGCAGAAATAGTGTTTTTAGATAAACCTTTTTCGATCGAGAGATAATTAAAGTAGCTACTTAAGTAATCACTTAGCACGAGTAGCGATCGCGGCTTTTATTAAAGCTGCAAATAATGGGTGCGGTTTGGTTGGACGAGATAGGAACTCAGGATGGGCCTGTGTGCCCACATAATATGGATGCACATCAGCTGCAAGCTCAACAAATTCAACCAAGTGTTGATCTGGCGATAATCCGGAAAAAATTAATCCAGCATTGGAAATTTGCTCACGATAATCATTATTAACTTCATAGCGATGGCGATGTCTCTCCTGGACTGAGGTACTGCCATAAGCATTGGCTACAACAGAATTTTTAAGCAATTTCGCTTCATACAAACCTAAACGCATACTTCCACCCATATTGGCATTGCCGGCAACGATCTCTTTTTGTGAAGCCATTGTTGAAATTACTGGATGCTTAGTATTTTCATCAAACTCCGCGGAGTTAGCATCGATAATGCCAGCCTTATTTCGAGCAATTTCAATAACCATCATTTGTAAACCTAAACATAATCCTAAAGTTGGTATTTTATTTTCTCTGGCAAACTTTAAAGCACCAACCTTTCCTTCTATTCCTCGCACTCCAAATCCTCCAGGAACACAAATCGCATCCACATCAGACAGATTCTCGCGAGCACCTAAATCGGTAGCGCAATCATCACTAGGAACCCATTTGATATTTACCTTTGCGTAATTTGCAAAGCCACCAGCGCGAAGGGCTTCGGTAACCGATAAATAAGCATCTGGCAAATTAATGTACTTACCTACAAGTGCAACAGTAACCTCTGTTTTTGGATGATGAACTTTATTTAGTAATTCATCCCATTCGCCCCAAACAACCTCTCCACATTTAAGAGATAGTCGTTTGACTACATATGAATCTAAACCTTCTGAATGAATAACCTTGGGGATATCATAAATTGAGGGCGCATCCACAGCAGCCACTACACCTTCATAATCAACATCGCACATTAAAGATATTTTACGTTTTACAGATTCTGGAATTTCACGATCACTTCTTAGAACCACAGCATCTGGTGTAATACCAATAGATCTTAAAGCCGAAACGCTATGTTGTGTTGGCTTGGTTTTTAACTCTCCAGCAGGTCCCATATATGGAACCAATGAAACGTGTAAGTAAAAAACATTATCGCGGCCAACATCTTGCCGAATTTGTCTGGCAGCTTCTAAAAATGGCAATGATTCAATATCGCCAACTGTGCCACCAATTTCAGTTATAACCACATCTACATTTGGTCCGCCCATAGATTTCATTTTTTCTTTGATTTCGTTTGTAATGTGTGGAATTACCTGAACTGTGTCGCCCAAATACTCTCCGCGACGTTCCTTTGCGATAACGGCAGAGTAAATCTGCCCAGTTGTTATATTCGCCGTGCCGTGAAGATTTGTATCTAAAAATCTCTCATAATGACCAATATCTAGATCGGTTTCAGCACCATCATCAGTAACAAATACCTCGCCATGTTGGAATGGATTCATTGTTCCTGGATCAACATTGATGTATGGATCAAGTTTTTGCATCGTTACTCGAACACCACGGGCGCGCAGAACACGACCTAAGCTAGATGCTGTTAAACCTTTGCCTAAACTAGAGGCGACGCCACCTGTTACAAATATATGTTTACTCACATGAGGGGCGGTCATGGAGCACTAACTTATCATCGATTCCCTAACAACCTGTAATAATTCCGCCGCATGTTGCTGGGCAGTTTCCGAACTTTCCTGGCCACTCAACATTCGCGCTATTTCAACCCTGCGCTCATTTTCACTCACCGCAACTACATCGCTCTGTGTGACCGATCCAGATTCATTCTTTTTCACTACTAAATGATGATCAGCCCAAACCGCTACTTGAGCTAAATGAGTTATTACAATCACTTGCGCTTTTTGAGCAAGTTGCGACAATCTTCTGCCAATTTCTATCGCAGCCTTGCCGCCAACTCCGGCATCAACTTCATCAAAGATATAACTACCAATATTTTGCGAATCTGCAATAACAACTTCAATTCCCAACATAATTCGAGAAAGTTCTCCACCGCTAGCTACCTTATTTAATGGCAACTCTTTACCTCCCTGATGGCTGCAAAATAAAATCTCCAGTTCATCCAATCCATAAGATTGAAAATTGCTTGGGTTTGATGAATCTTTACTGTTAAGTTTTATACTCAACGCCCCATTAGGCATTGATAAAGCTCTAATTTCATTTGTTACCGCTAAAGCTAATTTTTCAGCAGTTACCTCTCTTGATTTACTAATCTGGGCAGCCTCATTACGCATCAGATTGAACAACTCTGATAATTGCTTTTGAATCTGCCCAATTCTCTCTTCACCACCAGACAAGTCATCTATTCGCATCTGTGCAGATTGACCTTCAAGAATCAACTGATCGTAGGTCTGAGTTTTATCTGAGCCTTTTCCATATTTTTTTATTAATGAATTAATTGCTGACTTACGATTTTGTAGATAATCAAACCTCTTAGGATCGGCTTCTAACTTAGAAAGATAGGAGGCAATGTCGCCCATCGTTTCTTGCAAATTTAATGTATTTTCAACATATTTATCAATAATTAAATCAAGGGATAAATCTTTATCGCGTAATTTCTCCAAATCTTTTTTGGTCTGTAGTAGGGAATTAATTGCCGAAATCTCATCATTTTCTATATTGTTTAATCCATTAACCAAAATCTGATTTATCTCCTCTACCGAACCTAGTTTGGAGATTTCGTTCTCAATTAGCTCTATCTCACCCGGTAGCGGTTTAACCTCCGCAAATGCCTGCGCAAATGCTTTTAATTCACCAATCTCACTATCTCGCCGGGCCAACTGAGCCTTTAATTCAGTTACCCTGCGTGTTAATTCATTAAATTGAGAAAAAAGTTCTTGGTACTTATCTATAGATACTCTTCCGAAGGAATCCACTAACTCTCTTACAGTATTTGCTTTAGTTAATCTCAAACTAGATGACTGCTGATGGATTTCAACTAATTGCAAACCCAAATCAGCAACAAAAGAGGCGGAAGTAAGAGCTCCTCCGATTAATACCCGAGATTTACCTTGTGCACTAACCGTTCTGGTAATAATCGCGCAATCACTTTCAACACTTCCGCCATTTTCTTCAATGATTTGGGCGAGATTTTTATCAATTGAAAATCTTCCCGTGACAGTTGCTCTTTCTGCGCCTAATCTGACTAGATCAGAATCAGATTTATTTCCCAACACCAACCCCAAGGCGGTCAACACCATTGTTTTGCCAGCACCTGTTTCACCAGTAAGGACAGTTAAACCATCATGAAACTCGATATTTGATGAATCAATAACACCTAAACCTCTTATTGAAATCTCTTCCAGTTTAGATTTAGCCGATTTAGCCACGCCAACCCTCGACCGGTAATTTAAATTTAGCAACTAAGCGATCTGCAAAATTTGTCTCTTTTATATGTGCCAAAACTGCATCTTTTTTATCACTAGTCAAAATTATTCGATCATTTAATTGCAATTTGATCCGACGTAAACCATCTGCGTTTAGATCTGCCGATTCCGATTCGAGATCAATCACAATCTCTGATTTTGGTGAAACAACCATTGGTCTTGAAAATAAAGCATGTGCTGCTAATGGCAGGAGAACTAATGCATCTACTTCTGGCCACACAACTGGTCCACCGGCAGAAAAAGCGTAAGCGGTTGATCCGGTAGGTGTAGCGCAAATTACGGCATCGCAACCCCATCTAGATAACGGGCGGTGATCTATTTGAGTAAGCACTTCAATCATTTGATGATCGTTTCGTTCAATTGTTACTTCATTTAGGGCCCATCCAGCGGCAATCTCTTTTTCTCCCCTAATTAAGCGATAACTTAAAATCATTCTCTCTTCTGTTTGATAACTTTTATTTTTAATAGCATTTACAATTTCAGATGTAGATGGTTTTTCTACTTCAGCCAAAAAACCAACATGACCTAGATTTACTCCAAGGATTGGAGTCTGTTGATCCCGAACCAACTCAGCAGCTCTTAAAATCGTGCCATCCCCGCCTAAAACTAAAACTATTTCCAGTTCTTGACCATTGTCATAATTTTCAGCGCCGGTAATTGAGATATTTGAAAAAACTTGAAATCCAGCAACTTTTAATTCGTTGGCGAAAATAACCGCTGCATCTTGGGCCTCTTGTCGATGTGGATGTACAACCAGCAAACAATTTCTGGAATTAGCACTCATTATTGGGGGCCTTCTGATATCGCATTGTCTAAATCTACTTCTAATAATGCCGGAGCATTTGCCTTAAGCCACAAGAAGTACTCCACATTGCCTGCAGGCCCTGGCAAGGTGCTTGCTACTACTCCTAGGCAACCCAAACCAAGAGAAAAGGCGTATTTTGCAACCTCAGTTACAGCAGATTTTCGCAGCGCGATTTCTCGAACAACTCCACCAGCACCCAAACTCTCTTTACCAACTTCAAATTGTGGTTTAACCATTAATAAGAAATGCGCATCCTCTTTACTCACTGAGATTAATGGTGCCAATACAAGTTTCAGGGAGATAAAGGATAAGTCAGCAACAACCACATCTACTCTCTCGCCTACTTGTTCCAAAGTAATATTTCGAATATTAATTCGATCAAGAATTTTCACCCGAGGATTTGTTTGCAACTCCCAAGCCAATTGCCCGTAACCAACATCAACTGCAATCACCTTAGAAGCTTGATTTTGCAGCAACACATCGGTGAAACCACCGGTGGATGCACCAGCATCTAAAATTACTTTGCCAGCAATTTCTATTGATGTAAATTTATTTAACGCTCCCTCCAACTTGTATCCGCCTCGAGATACATACTTATCATTTTGATCCTTCAAAATTATGGAGGTTTGCGCATCAACTTGAGTAGCCACCTTTGATGCCGGAATTCCAGAAACTAGAACTAAATTGTTTAAGATCAGTTCAGAAGCGCTCTCGCGCGAACGAGCTAAACCGCGACGAACTAGCTCCGCATCTAAGCGGGTTTTCATTTGGAATTAGATTCCGTCAAGATTTGAAAGTGCTTGCTGTAACAATGTATGAACTTCTTCAAAAGCATCGCTATGTTCTGCAAGATCCAATTGAGACAAATTTTCAATGCGCTCTTTAATAAGCGATATATCTGCAGAAATCTGAGTAGTTAAATCATTTTCCATTTTTAGCCTTTTTCTTAACCGCTGATTTTACGATTTTCTTAGCAGGTTTCTTAGTCACGGAGGATTTTTTCAAATCTGCTTTTTTTAGAAGTTGATCTATTTGTT
>CAESAM010000021.1_pt1 | contig 13668 bp, 15 predicted proteins | sample 7263631 | NCBI WGS metagenome assembly CAESAM01 (sample SAMEA6814156, study PRJEB35770) | uncultured Actinomycetes bacterium | biome: Freshwater; feature: Freshwater reservoir; material: water | place: Czech Republic | collected 2017-06-27 | depth 30m m | reverse complement strand
GATTTTCCAGCAACTAGCGCTGTACCACTCTCTGTTTTAAATGATGTAGAAACCAGAGTTAATGAGTTATTAATTTCTGATCTACAAGTTCATGCTGAAGTTATGTCGCAATCGCAAGCCAAAGCGATGGGAGCCATGGCGTTATTCGGAGAAAAATATGGCGATGAAGTACGAGTTGTCAGCGTCGGTGATTGGGCCAAGGAGTTATGCGGCGGAACTCATGTGGCTAGATCTGGTGAACTTGGAGTTGTTAAATTGCTATCGGAATCATCTATTGGCGCTGGTGTCCGCAGAGTTGAAGCTTTAGTTGGTTTTGATGCTTATAAATATCTTGCTCGGGAGCATCTGCTTTTGAACTCATTAACTGAAATTATTAAAGGAGCGCGTGCGGAAGAGTTACCACAGCGCATCAGTGAATTAATGGAGAAAATGAAAAGCATTGAGAAAGAATTATCAACCGTTCGTATTGCCGGTGCGATCGCGGGTAATGCACAGCTAATTGAAAATGCAAAAAATATTGGTGCTGTGAAGTTTGTCGCTGCAACATTAGATAAAGGATTGACTGCAGATGAGCTTCGATCTATTGCGCTAGATATTCGTGGGAAATTGGCTAATTCAGTAATAGTTTTAAGTTCAATTACCGATGAAAAAGTTGTACTTGTTGCGGCAACATCTGATGATGCAATCAAGATGGGAATTAAAGCAGGTGAATTGGTGAAGCTGGGTTCAACTGTATTAGGCGGTGGCGGTGGCGGTAAGGATGATTTTGCCCAAGGTGGCGGATCGCAGATTGATAAAATTAAAACTACTTTCGAAGAGATTGAAAAAATACTCTCTACCAAGTTGAAGTAAATACGATGGCCTCAGAAATAACACGCGGCCGAAGAATCGGTTTAGATTTTGGTGAAGTTCGAATTGGACTCAGCATTTCAGATTTAGATTCTATATTGGTCTCACCCCTTGCAACACTTACAAATGATGAGAAATTTAAATCCAATTTTAAAAAGATACTGGCGCAAAATATGCCGGTTTATATCGCAATCGGTTGGCCCATTCATCTATCAGGTTCATTAAGTGCAAAATCACAATCTGTAAAAGATTTTGCAACCGGCTTGAAATCTTATGTCGATGTTCCTATTTATTTAATTGATGAAAGATTAACAACAACCGATGCTTATGCGCAGATGCGGGATGCTGGCAAATCGATGAAACAATCAAAAGAGATTATTGATCAGCTGGCAGCAGTTGGGATATTAAACCTGGCACTATCTTTGGAAAAATCAGATAAAGGTTTGGGAAATCCCATATGAGATCATTGATTAAACCAATTGCTATTTCCATAATCTTGACAGGATTATTTGTTAATCTGCATAACGCTTTTTTCTTAATTGACTATCGAGCGAAAGAAAATATTGAAAAAATTGATGTAGTTATAAATAGCGGAGATACGGGTTTAGAAATTTCTCGCAAGTTGTTCGAACAAGGTGTGGTTAAAACCAGCAAGGCTTTTTATCGCGTAGCTTTAAATGAAAAAAGATCTGCCGGAATTTCTCCTGGAGTACATAATCTTGATAGAAAAATATCGGCACACGCTGCACTTGATCAGCTATTGGATAAATCTCGCAACAGAGGAATCCTCGGTTTTGCAGAGGGGCTGCGTGCCTATGAAATCGTTGGGATCTTGGATAAATCAAATCTTCTTGAAGGCAAAGCTTCCGGTTTAATCTTGCCAAATAAGAAGTACGGAACTACAAACATTGAAGGATTTTTATTTCCAGCGCAATATGCATTCGCTCCGCAAACCACAGTTGATGAAGCAATTTCGCAGATGATTGAACGATTTGAGATTTCAGCTACTAATTCGAAATTATCCGAAGGCTATGGTGACTATTCTGCGTATCAAACTTTAATCATTGCATCGATTGCGCAAGCCGAAGGGGATAAGCAAGATTATGCAAAAATCGCTAGAGTGATTTATAACCGATTAAAAATCGATATGCCTCTACAAATGAATACAACAGTTGAATACGCGGCAAAATTACGTGGACAAATACGTATGAGCTATAAACAGTTAGAAATTAATTCTAAATACAATACTTATTTAAATCGTGGCTTACCACCTTCACCAATTGGTAGTCCGGGCGAGGATGCCATGCGCGCTGCGGTTAACCCTGAAAATGGAGATTGGTTGTACTTTATAACTGTGAAGCCACAGGACACTCGTTTTACCAACTCTTTTTCTCAATTTAATATTTGGGCAAATGAATTTCGAGCCAATGAAAAAGCAGGTTTATTCAAATGATAAAAATGGCAGTTGCTGGTTCGCCAATCGGTCACTCTTTATCTCCACTATTGCACAATCATGCCTACGAGATATTAGGAGTTAAAGCTGAATTTACTTCTGAAGAAGTAACTGAATTAACCTTCCCAGATTTTTACTACCGCTCTAGGGATGCAGGTTTTCGGGGTTTGGCATTAACAATGCCATTGAAAGAGATCGCAATTGGATTTGCGGATCGAGTTGATCCGGTAGCCAAACAGATCGCCTCAATTAATACGATAATTTTTGAATCAACTGGCAGTATTGGCGTATCAACAGATCTCTTGGCATTTAAGAATTTATTGGCACCATATTTTGGAAAAAGAGTTGCCATATTAGGAGCAGGTGGCACAGCTCGCGCAGCCATTGGGGCGTTGAGAGGCACTAATACGCAGGTAAGTATTTTGACTAGATCAATGAATCGCCACGATCAATTACATGCAGCGGCCGATGATTTAGATTTAGAGTTCTTAGATTGGCATACCTTTGAAGATATTCAGGATAGAGATTTAATAATTTCCACGACTCCCGCTGGTGCTACCGATGGATTATCAATCATTTCAAGTAAGGCGGATTTTTTTGAAGTTATCTACCATCCATGGCCAACTGAATTAGCAAAGCGATACCAAAATCTCGGACGCAATGTTATTGGTGGATTAGCGTTACTTGTAGAGCAGGCCCTATTTCAAATTCAGTATTTTTCCGGAGTTAAATTTGATCAGGAATCTATGCGTAATGAGCTGATGAAGGTTGGTCGCGCGGCTATAGGCCGTTAATCCACAGCGCTTAATTTACATCTAGAACTTTCATTAACCTTAAGATGTGTTGCAATTTCCACTCATAGCCTGCGCAATCATGCTTGCCGTCAAAATCGCCCGGTATGACATTCAAACTCATCTCATTAAAGATCTAGATTTAATATTACTTCTGCTTATTTTCTTTTTACTTGGAAATAGAAACTTAAACTTCGGAATTTTATACTTTGCCATATTTTTAAGTATCCATTTAATTACTTTAGGAAAATTAGGATTTGGAGATGTAAAGCTTGCCCTGGTGTTGGGTTTTACCTGCCAAACTTTTATTCAACTCATTTTATATATCAATATTGCCTGGATATTGGGTGGTATCTGGGCGATGATGGAGAGATCGCGAAATATTGCTTTTGCGCCCTCCATGCTAATTGGGGCGCTATTTGGACAATTAATTATCTAACTCCGGTAATTGTTTACGAGATTAACCCTTTATCTGCGAGAATAGGGGCCTAAACAAGGATTGGATTTTCAATGTTGCGATGGTTAACCGCAGGTGAATCGCATGGTCCTGCCTTGTCCGCAATTATTGAAGGTTTGCCCTCACAGATTGAGATTACTACCGCCGATATCGACAAAGATTTAGCCAGACGAAGATTGGGATTTGGCAGAGGCGCAAGACAAAATTTTGAAGCAGATAAAGTAAGTATCAATGGTGGCGTGCGCCTTGGAAAATCACAAGGTGGGCCGGTTTCAATTCAAATAGCTAATTCAGAATGGCCCAAATGGGAGAAGGTAATGAGCGCCGATCCCGTACCAGAAGATGAAATTAAAGATTTGGCTAGAAACGCACCACTTACCCGCCCACGTCCGGGACATGCTGATTTGGTAGGAATGCAAAAATATAACTTCACAGATGCTCGTCCTATTTTAGAAAGGGCTAGTGCGCGTGAGACTGCGGCGAGAGTTGCATTAGGAGCTGTTGCGCGTGCATTTTTAAAACAAGCAATTGGCATTGAAATTATAAGCCATGTAGTTTCTATCGGAAAAGTTTCTTTGCCTAGTGATTATAAATTGCCAAGTGCTACAGATATTTCAAAGATAGATTCTGATCCTGTTAGATGCTTTGATGCGAAAACTAGTTCGGCAATTGTCTCGGAAATTGAATTAGCCCATGGCGATGGAGATACCCTAGGTGGAGTTGTTGAAGTCCTTGCTTACAACTTGCCGCCAGGTTTGGGTTCGCATGCACATTGGGATCGCCGATTAGATGCAAAATTAGCTGGAGCGATGATGGGAATTCAAGCAATTAAAGGTGTTGAAATTGGCGATGGGTTTTTAAGTGCCACCCGTCGTGGTTCAGTTGCACATGATGAGATTGAGAAAAATTCACAAGGAGATATTGCAAGACGAAGTGATCGAGCCGGTGGAACAGAAGGTGGAATGAGTAATGGTGAAATATTAAGAGTAAAGGTTGCCATGAAACCAATCTCAACTGTGCCAAAAGCATTAGATACCATTGATGTAGCAACAGGATTGCCTGCAAAAGCGATTAATCAAAGATCTGATGTTTGCGCAGTGCCGGCAGCGGGAATTGTTGCAGAAGCGATGGCGTGTTTGGTTTTAGCTGATGCAGTACTAGAAAAATTTGGCGGAGATAGCGTTTCTGAAACTAAACGCAATTACCTTAATTATCTGCAGAATCTTGAAATTAAGTAGTCAGTTTTGGCGAGAGAAAAAATAGTTCTAATTGGTCCACCAGGGGCTGGCAAAACTACTGTCGGAAAAGCTTTGGCGAAGATATTGAGTTGGGATTTTAAAGATAGTGATCGTGAAATTGAGATTAAAACTGGTAGAAAAATCTCCGATATTTTTGTTGAAAATGGTGAAGAGTTTTTCAGAAATTTAGAGGTTATTGAAGTAACGGAGTTAGTCAGTACATTTGATGGTGTTATTTCACTTGGCGGAGGGGCTCCGATGAATCCGGAGATAACGGATTTACTAAAAAATTGCCATCATCCAATTGTGTTTCTAGATGTTTCCATCTCTCAAGCGGCCAATCGAATAGGTTTTAATAAAGAGCGCCCACTTTTGCTCGTTAACCCTAGACAGCAATGGATTAATTTGATGTCTAATCGTAGGCCAATCTATGAATCTCTAGCCACTCATATAATTTCTACCGATTCAAAAAAGCCCAATGAAGCTGCCGAGGAGATATCTCAATTGATTGGTATTACAGCATGAAAAGAATCAAAATAAATTCAGAGATTAAATACTCCGTGAAAATTGGTATTAATCATCAAGGAGAGATTGCCAATTTACAAAGTCGATCCGCAAAATTGATGATTATTATTCCATCCAATTTAACTCAACTAATAAAAATTAAATCAAGTAAAAATACCTTTGTAATTAAGGTACCAAACGGTGAAAAACAAAAGGATATCCAAGTACTTCGAAAAATTTGGCGGGCACTTGAAGTTAACGAGTTTGCAAGAAATGACGAAATTCTGGCAATTGGTGGAGGTGCGACCAGTGACTTGGCAGGATTTGCAGCAGCCACTTGGTTGCGCGGGATTAAATGGCACGTTATGCCAACAACACTTGCGGCGATGGTGGATGCAGCTATTGGTGGGAAAACTGCGATCAACTCGCCAGGTAGCAAAAATTTGATTGGTGCTTTCCACTCACCTTCATCAGTATTAATTGATCTATCATTCCTACAAAGTTTAGGAAAGCGTGATTTATCAGCTGGAATGGCTGAGGTTATTAAATGTGGATTTATTGCTGATAAGAAAATTTTGGATTTACTAGAGAAAGATGTGCTGAATTTTTCAGAGATCATCTGTCGCACCGTAAAAGTGAAGGCAAAGGTTATTAACAAAGATTTTAAAGAGAGTAAATATCGCGAAATCTTAAATTATGGCCACACTTTGGGTCATGCGATAGAAAAGGATTCAAAATATAAACTTCGACATGGCGAGGCAGTCTCGATTGGTCTAGTTTTCGCAGCTGAGCTGGGTGCCATGAAATGTGGTTTATCGCAATCGGAGGTAGATCGTCATCGCCAATTACTATCAAATTTTAATCTTCCAATAACTTACGCAAAAAATCGATTACCTTCTCTGCTTAAAATCATGAAATCCGATAAAAAGGTGAAAAATGATCAGATTAGATTTATCGGTTTATCTAAGACTGGTAAACCAGTTTGGCTTGAAGCGGTAAATCAACAAGAAATAAAGAGAGCGTATGGGAGAATTTGCTAATGAAAATTCTTGTTTTAAACGGGCCTAATCTTTCACGGCTAGATCTGCGCGAAAAAAATCATTACGGTGATCTTACTTATCAGCAGTTAGAAGAGTTTATCAAGGCGAAAGCCCAAGAGATTAAATTAGAGGTTGAAATTAAACAAAGTGAAAGTGAATCTGAAATTATTGAGTGGCTGCATAAGGCGGCCGATGCAAAACAACCTGTGATTATTAATCCAGCAGCTTTCACACATTATTCCTATGCGATCAGAGATGCCGTATCAATGCTTAAAGCTCCATGCATTGAAGTGCATTTATCTAATCCATTAAGCAGAGAAGAGTTTCGTCACACTTCTGTGGTTTCTGGCGTAGTAAATGGAACGATTGCCGGTTTTGGTGCAGAAAGTTATGCATTGGCTTTGAAAGCAATGCAAAATTTAATCTAATACCAAGGTAGAATCGCCCATATTAATTGATGCGAACGGACAATAATGGCAACGACAAATGATCTAAAAAATGGCATGACACTTAACTTAGATGGTCAGCTATGGACAGTGGTTGAGTTTCAACATGTTAAACCAGGTAAAGGTCCGGCATTTGTTCGAACAAAGATGAAACAGGTTTTAACTGGCAAAGTAGTTGAAAAAACTTTTAATGCTGGCGTCAAAGTTGAAGTGGCAATGTTAGAAAAAAGGGATATGCAATACCTATATCGTGACGGTGATGATTTTATGTTTATGGATTCAACAACTTATGACCAGATTTCGATCTCTAAAATTACAGTTGGCGAAGCAGCTGACTATATGTTGGAAAATACCGATGCCATTGTGGCGATGCATGAAGGGAATGCGCTTTTTGTTGAGTTGCCAGCTTCAGTTGAATTAACAATTACATATACTGAACCTGGTATTCAAGGTGATCGCTCTTCTGGAGGAACAAAGCCGGCAACTTTGGAAACTGGAATTACAATTCAAGTGCCATTATTTATCAAACAGGATGAGAAAGTTTTAGTCGATACCCGAAATGGTTCTTATCTCGGTCGAGCTAATTAATCATGGCTGCCCGAAGTAAAGCTCGAAAGCGGGCATTGGATTTTCTATATGAAGCAGATATAAAAAATGTTTCAGCAAAGGATTTATTTGCAACTCGAGGTGCAACGGAGTTATCTCAAGAACCTTATGTAGGTGAAGTAATACAAGGCGTCAGTGAACATATTGGCAAAATTGATGAATTAATTATTACCTACGCGCAAGGCTGGGATATGGATCGTATGCCGCCAATTGATCGAAATATTTTGCGGATTGCGTTGTATGAAATTTTGTGGGGTAGTGATATTCCAAACCAGGTAGCAGCTGATGAAGCCGTTGAGCTTGGAAAATCTCTTTCAACAGATGAATCAGCTAGCTATATCAATGGCGTTATAGGTCGAATAATCAAAATCAAAGATTCAATCGCTATTTAATTGATCGTCAAGGATTCATCTCGTAAATAGTCAATTGTTTGCTCATCGCTTAGATTAAGCAATATCGCTATAAATTGCAGATCAGTTGAACGAAGTGAGAGAACTTCACCATTCCAATCTCGACGTACCGTGGAGATGTAACTGATAAGCCGCTTCAGAGATTCTAGCTCCGGTTTTGTGGAGTTTTTAATCCGGCGCTGATCTAGAACTAGCTTCTTATTATTGATTGTTTTAATACTCTGTGATGGATCTTCCTCAAAGAGCAGTTGTATTGGAACTTCATAGAATTTCATCAAATCAATCGCTTTTTTTAATGAGATTGATCGATCTGATCTTTCATAAGAGCCGATAACAACCGCTTTCCATTTGCCTTTGGAAATGCGTTCGATATCTTGCAAAGACCATCCTTTAGATTTACGAATGGCGCGTAGTTTTTCTGAGGTAGAGGTTGGGTTTTGGGTCATGTCTTCAGATTAGCCACTCCGAAATCTGTAAGTTTTTGATATCCACAACCTCGGTGGTAATCTTGCGCCGTTCCTTTAACGATCCGTCCAGAGAGGCGGTCAAGGAGATACAAATGGGTGTTTTGTTGTCGAGCAGCGATATTGATCGCGCTATCAAACGTATTTCTCATGAAATTATCGAACATAATCAAGGCGCTAATAATTTAGTGCTACTTGGCATTCCCACCCGCGGTGCATATTTGGCTGATCGCATATCAGCATTCATCGCTGAAATTGAAAAGCAGGTACCAGTTGGCATTCTAGATATTACTTTGCACAGAGATGATTTGAGATTGCGCCCACCTAGACCTTTAGTGCCTACAAAATTGCCTGTAGGTGGGATTGAAGGAAAAGATGTTGTCTTAATTGATGATGTTCTGTTTTCTGGCAGAACGATAAGGGCAGCACTTGATGCAATAGGTGAGTTAGGCAGACCAAAAACGGTGCAACTAGCTGTATTGGTTGATAGAGGTCATCGTGAACTTCCTATCCGAGCAGATTATGTTGGGAAGAATATTCCAACGGCATTAAATGAGAATGTAAAAGTTCATTTAAATGAGATAGATAATGAAGATTTAGTTGAGTTGATCAAATGATTTCAGGCCACTTACTTTCAGTTGCAGATTTAAGTAAAGAACAGGCATTGGGTTTGTTAGCAACAGCCAAAGAGCTTGCGGTAATTACAGATGGCCCAAATAAAAAATTACCAACTTTGCGGGGTAAATCGGTAGTTAATTTATTTTTCGAAGATTCAACTAGAACCAGGATTTCATTTGAGACCGCAGCAAAGCGATTATCTGCAGATGTAATAAATTTTTCCGCCAAGGGATCATCAGTTAGTAAAGGTGAGAGCTTGAAAGATACGGCGCAAACCTTACAAGCGATGGGCGCAGACGCAGTTGTTATAAGACACGGCAGTTCAGGGGCTGCAAAAAGATTGGCAGATACCAAATGGATTTCGGCGGCGATTATTAATGCTGGTGATGGAACACATGAACATCCAACCCAAGCTTTGTTAGATGCTTATACAATTAAAGAACATCTAAGAGGCGATAATTTAGATTTATCTGGTTTGAAGGTTGTAATTGTTGGTGACATTTTGCACTCCCGGGTGGCTCGCAGCAATGTTTTATTACTAACCAAATTAGGTGCATCAGTTACATTGGTTGCCCCACCAACCTTGTTGCCCGTAGGAGTTGGCGATTGGCCAGTGCAGGTTTCATATAGTTTAGATGAACTTCTTCCTGAATGTGATGTTGTTATGATGTTACGTATTCAACTTGAAAGAATGCAAGATTCATTTTTTCCTACCGAACGAGAGTATTCAAGAAGGTATGGTTTGAATTCACAACGTTTATCAAAGTTAAAATCTACGGCGATTGTGATGCACCCAGGTCCAATGAATCGTGGTTTAGAAATATCTGCAGAGAGTGCGGATGATATTAAGTCAGTGGTAATTGACCAGGTTAAAAATGGCGTATCCATAAGAATGGCTGTGCTGTATGAGTTATTAGGTGGCGTTTCACTTAATCCAAGTGGTGAGGGATCAAATAAATGATTTTAAATAACGCTAGAACAGCCTCTGGTAAAAGTATCTCGATAGAGATTGAAAATGGCGTAATTAAAGATGTTTCAGATACAAATATTGATGGTGGAGTTGATGTTGGTTCCAAATTAATACTGCCCGGATTAGTTGATTTACACACCCACTTGCGCGAACCTGGCAAAGAGGATGCTGAAACCGTTGAAACTGGATCTCGCGCAGCAACCATCGGTGGTTATACGGCGATCTCAGCTATGGCAAATACAAATCCGGTTGCTGATACGGCAGGTGTAGTTGAACAGGTTTATCGATTGGGTAAAAGTGCTGGATTGTGTGAAGTAAAACCAATCGGAGCAGTTACCAAAGGATTAAATGGGCAGCAACTGGCTGAATTAGGAGCAATGGCAGATTCGATCGCGCAGGTAAGAGTATTTAGCGATGATGGTAAATGTGTATCAGATCCATTATTAATGCGCAGAGCATTGGAGTATGTCAAAACATTTAATGGTGTAATCGCCCAACATGCTCAGGATCCAAAGTTAACCGTTAATGCACAAATGAATGAAGGTTCTGTTTCTGCGCGAATTGGTTTAGTTGGATGGCCGGCGGTAGCCGAAGAGGCAATCATTGCTCGAGATATATTGTTGGCCGATCATGTAGGTTCAAGATTGCATATTTGCCATGTTACGACAGCCGGTGGAGTTGCTTTAATTAAATGGGCTAAAGAGCGCGGAATTCAAGTGACCGCTGAAGTAACACCGCATCATTTGTTACTAACTGATGAGTTGGTTGAAAATTATGACCCAATATATAAAGTAAATCCGCCGCTGCGCACCGAAAAGGATGTTTGGGCATTGCGCGAAGCATTAGCGAGTGGCATTATCGATATTGTCGCGACAGATCATGCTCCTCATCCAAGTGAAGATAAAGATTGTGAATGGCAAGCAGCTGCCTTTGGAATGGTAGGGCTGGAGACCTCATTGTCAGTTGTTGTGAAGGCAATGATTGAAACTAAATTAATGGATTGGCAATTGCTAGTAGAGGCAATGTCGATCAAGCCCGCTCAAATCGCCGGTTATGACCAACAGGGCAGAGGGATTGAAAAAGGTGCTCCGGCTAACTTTATTTTGGTTGATCCGGTGGCAAAATGGCAGGTCAGAAGGGATAGGCTGAACTCTAAGAGCAAGAACACACCTTTTGAAGGAATGGAGCTGCCAGCATTGATAACTGATGTTTATTTCAATGGGGTGCAGACTGTAAACAACGGTGCTCTTACTGGAAATCGAGCAGGTGAGTAGTGAGCCTTAGTAACAACGCTTTCCTGGTTTTAGATGATGGTCGTATCTTTGAAGGCCAGGCATGGGCTGCTGAAGGTGAAACCTTTGGTGAAGCTGTATTTACAACAGGGATGACTGGTTATCAAGAAACTTTAACTGATCCTTCGTATCACAAGCAGATCGTAATCATGACGGCGCCACATATTGGCAATACCGGTTTTAATTTAGAAGATAATGAATCTGAACGAATCTGGGTATCTGGATTTGTGGTTAGAAATCCATCACCGATTGCCAGTAATTGGCGCAGCAAAGAATCCTTAGAAGATGCGCTTATAAAATCTAATGTTGTAGGAATTCAAGGAGTTGATACCAGGGCGTTAACACGACATTTGCGAGATCGTGGTGCGATGCGAGTTGGCATCTTTAGTAATAGCAATTTATCTCGTGAGGAGATGGTAGTTCGCGTAAGAAAAACAGCTCCGATGAATGGTGCGTTTTTAGCAGAGGATGTCAGCACGAAAAAAACATATGTGGTTAAACCACCGCAAGGAGTTCCAACTCATTTCAAAGTGGCGGCAATAGATTTGGGAATAAAGGGTGCTACTCCAAAATATATGGCTCGGCTGGGTATTGAAGTTCATGTCATGCCATCGACATCAACATTTGAAGAGGTTAAGTCAATAAAACCTGATGGTGTTTTTCTTTCAAATGGACCAGGTGATCCAGCAGCAATGGTGGATGTAATTGCGTTAGTTCGAAGTGTGCTAACTGAGGGTATCCCGTTTTTTGGAATATGTTTTGGACATCAAATTTTAGGTAGAGCACTTGGATTTGATACTTACAAACTACCTTTTGGTCATCGAGGTATTAATCAACCAGTTGTTGATTTAACAACTGGCAAAGTTGAAATTACCGCACATAACCATGGTTTTGCTGTGGCTGCGCCTAAGGCAAATGAATTCAATACTGTTTACGGTACTGGCAGAGTCACGCACATCTCATTAAATGATTCCGTTGTGGAAGGTTTAGAGATGAATAATACGCCGGCATTTTCCGTGCAATACCATCCTGAATCAGCGGCGGGTCCACATGATTCAACATATTTATTTGAAAGATTTTTGAATTTAATGCAGAAGCCACAATTGGATTTTAAGGCTGCCAACTAAATATGCCATTAGATAAATCAATTGAAAGTGTCTTGGTGATAGGTAGTGGTCCAATTGTTATCGGACAAGCATGCGAATTTGATTACTCTGGCACGCAAGCTTGCCGTGTTTTAAAATCAGAAGGTATTCGAGTAATTCTAATTAATTCAAACCCGGCCACAATAATGACTGATCCAGAGTTTGCTGATGCAACTTATATTGAACCGATAACCCCAGAAGTAATTGAACGAATCATGGAGAAAGAAAAACCATCTGCGGTTCTTGCAACTTTGGGCGGACAAACCGCTTTGAATGCAGCAATGGCATTAAATGAACGTGGGGCTTTTGAAAAATTTGGATGTAAATTAATCGGTGCAAATATTGATGCTATTAAGCGGGGCGAAGACCGTGAAATATTTAAATCAATTGTGAGTAGCGTCGGAGGTGAATCAGCTAAATCAGCAATCTGCCACACAATGGCTGATTGTTTAGCAGCGGTTAAAACCCTCAATTACCCGGTTGTAGTTCGGCCTTCATTCACAATGGGTGGTTTGGGATCTGGAATTGCATTTAATGAAAATGATCTTCAACAAATAGCTGGCGCTGGCCTTAGACACAGTCCTACAACTGAAGTTTTATTAGAGGAATCAATCATTGGTTGGAAAGAGTATGAGTTAGAGGTTATGCGTGATCATATGGATAACGTTGTGATCGTGTGCAGTATTGAAAATCTTGATCCGATGGGTGTTCATACTGGCGATTCGATAACTGTTGCACCGGCGATGACTTTGACAGATGTTGAATATCAAAAATTACGTGATCTATCAATTTCAATTATTCGAGAGGTTGGAGTTGCTACAGGTGGTTGCAACATTCAATTTGCAGTAAATCCAGTTGATGGACGAATTATCGTGATCGAAATGAATCCAAGAGTTTCTCGATCTTCAGCGTTAGCATCTAAAGCAACCGGTTTTCCCATTGCAAAAATCGCAACCAAATTGGCAATTGGTTACACATTAGATGAGATAGAAAACGACATTACCAAGAGCACGCCGGCATCATTTGAACCTGCTTTAGATTATGTGGTTGTAAAGGTGCCAAGGTTTGCTTTTGAGAAATTTCCAGAAGCTGATACCCGTTTGACTACCACGATGAAGAGCGTGGGCGAAGCAATGGCGATCGGTCGATCATTCCCAGAAGCATTGCAAAAAGCACTGAGATCCATTGAAAAAGCTGGATATATTTTTGATTGGGAAGATGCAAATCTGCCGAATTTGATGAAGTTAATGCAAACGCCAACGGAAAATAGATTGCAACAGGTTCAAAAAGCCTTGTATTTAGGTGCAACTATTGAAGAGGTATATAACGCAACCAAGATCGATCATTGGTTTTTGCAACAAATTGAGATTATTAATCAAATGGCT
>CAESAM010000017.1_pt1 | contig 14164 bp, 14 predicted proteins | sample 7263631 | NCBI WGS metagenome assembly CAESAM01 (sample SAMEA6814156, study PRJEB35770) | uncultured Actinomycetes bacterium | biome: Freshwater; feature: Freshwater reservoir; material: water | place: Czech Republic | collected 2017-06-27 | depth 30m m | reverse complement strand
GTATGCAAAAATATGAACGAATTGAATACTTAAGAGCTAAACCAACTGAGAACCTTTCCGGCATTTTTAACCTTTTTGCAAAATTCAGAGTGGCGGCGGTGGAAGAGCTGCATAAGTCACTGTTTAAATTCCAATTAGTTCGCGAGGGGGAGTTACTTCATAAACTCTCTCCTAATCTTTGGGCCACATTTCCAATCGCAACCATATTTCTTGGCGCGTACATTGGTTTAAATGGCAGATTAATTCTGGGCGTAAGTTTGATTCCATTTGTGCTCTATGCAATTGCAGCAATTATTGGCGTAATTGATCCATTCTCTGGCTTTACAGCGGCACTTGGTTTTGCTTTTGCGCAAAGCATCAGTGGAAATGTTACGAGTGTTCGCTCAGTAATGTCGCTGATCGCTGTGGGTATCGGTTGGGTAGCACCAGGAATTCTTTCTAGTCTTTACCAAGATATTTTGCATAAGGATAATTACTTCCACTTTGCAAAGAAATTTGTGCCGGATTTGGTGGCAAGTGCAATTGGTGGCTTAATTTTCTTGGTAGCGCAGTTATTAACAAACAGCTTTGTTGATCAGGTTGCACCGATCGCCGTAAGTACCTATTTGATTCCATTGATTTTAACTGTTGCAATTTGGGCTCGAATTAATCTGTATCGATACCTTGTAAAGGATCTACATCAAACTGGCAAGAATTATCAGATTCGTATCCTGGTATTACCTAGAGTTCTTTCACCACGCACAATCACATTTGCCTTTCTTTACTTAGGCGGAACAGTTTATGTTTGGACAGAGTCTTTGCAGTTTGCAATGGTCTCTTCGATCCTGCTGACAACGCCACTTGCTTTATTGATGGTTCGATTTGAATCCCCAGTTATTAAGGCTTTTAAGAGCGCCCAGCGCTATATCGTGATCGAGATGGTGTGTATTGCAACCGCTGCCTTTATCTCTTTCTTCTATATTCAATCATTGCCGCTTGAAGTAACAGCCAAGGGCAAGTTATTGATTTTAAGTACTTCAGTTGTTCTCTTTATCCATGGATTTTTTAGCTCAGTTTTCGATTCATCTGCAAGAGCAAACAATCTGCAAGTTCCACAAGAAGTTCGGCAGATGGCGCTATGAAAAAATTAATATTTTTTATGACATTTTTAGTATTTACTCGTATTGGTATGGGTTTAGGTATTTCTGCTGCGCCAATTGGAATTGGTAATTTCTTCCTAGGCGCACCTTCAATTACTGAATCAAATTTAAATCAAGTATTAGGTTTATTAGTAGGTGCCGATGGTCAACCAGGATCTGTTGGAGTTCCAGGTGCAACTGGTGCAAATGGAGCAAATGGATTACCAGGTGCACCGGGTGTTGCTGGAGCTAAGGGTGAACCAGGTGCGCCGGGTGCGCCGGGTGCACCAGGAAAAGATGGTGGCATAGGAAGTGTTGGAATTGGTGGCGGAGAGGTTGCAATTGGAACCTGTGATGAATTTGTTAGTGTTTCAGTAACGCAGAAATTTACCGGCACTAAATTTAAATTAGATACTATAAAAGTTACAGATATTGATTTAGTTAAATGTGCAGGTTATGAGGCAACGATTCACCTTAAGATCAGCGAAACTGTTACCTATTCTTGCTTAAAACCTGTTACAGCAGATCCACTTATTTTTAGAACAGAAGGATGTGGCACGTTCCCAGCGGGCCCAATTCTGATGGATGATATTAAAGAGAATATCGGCCTTGAATTTACGAAACCCTAAGTTAAATAAATGAAAAAGAAAGCGGTAAAGAAAATGAACCCAACGATCTCAAATATTCCAATTGCGGTCTCAGAAAATCCAGTGGTGATTGACCTGCCAGATGGTCAGAAATTAGTACTAGGAAAATTATCTGCGGGCTCAGTAATCGAGGTTGCAACTTGGCGTGGTACTGGCAGACCCGATTCAAGAACAAACCGATTAATGTTAGGAATGACGGATACGACCGCACCAATTCCAACAGATGATAATCAATCTGCACCGGTTGAATCTGTTAAGAGGTTTTCATTACCTTTTGGTTCAATTACGTTGCCAAACTTTGGAGGATTACTAATGAAAGCTAACTCTTTAAAAAAGATATTTGGCACTGCAATCTCATCTTTTAGCAAAGCCATCGAAAAAAGCAAAGCATTAACTCCAGTGGAAACTACTGCTGAGTTAGATATAAATGCTTGGATAGAAAATATCAGTCGTGAAGTAGAGGCAAAAGGTGCCAAACGCCGGGCAACTACAGCCAAAAAAGCCTCTCCTGCTAAACGCCCAACTAAAAAGAGAAGGTAAGTCGGTCAGATCTACCCAAGAAATGACGGCAAACCTCTACCCTTAGTTAATGTTTTCATCTACTCGCAACCGCATAATTGCACTACTTCTTTTATTAGTAGTTTTATTTGCGACTGGTTTTCGTGTTGGTCATCCACAAGATGGGTTAAAAAACGCACTTGGCTCAGCAAAATCAGGAGTAGTAATTTATAAAACTGGCGCTGATTTTAAGGCGGGCGAAAAAGTTATGGTTAATTTAGAAAATACTGATGCATCGCCAATCATTGCCTTTATTGTTACAGCAGATGCAGAAAATGTTCAGATTCAATCTGGAACCGAAGGTGTTACAGTTAAAAAGCAACAAGTTTACGGAACTTTAATTGCGGTAATTCCTTTTATCGGCTCAATCCTTAGTGTTATCGGTCTTTAGCTGTTATTTAAGTTTGGAAACAAAGGTTAGGCGAAGAGCTATTTGATCTTTTTTCAGCCCAGATTCACCACCTGCAGTTACGGAAGCATTTCTAAATAATCCATTTTTATCTTCAGTTAGAGAAAAACTGTATTGCAGCGCACGGTTTCGTCCATTTTCCACATCTTCAGTTTTTGGATCATAGCCACCAAGTATTTGCGCAAAAATAATCTCTGAATCATTATCTAAGCCTTCTCGCTTCTTAAAGGCCTCAATATCTTTCTCAAGTCCGGCAGCATCAAATTTGTCATATACGAGGGATAACCCACGATTAAAGTTAAACGCCTTATCAACCTGCTTATAGGTTGCCTTAACCAGAGATTTACTTATGAAGTTATCAATTGGCACAAATGAGATTGTTGCTAGGAAAATAACCATTAACCCAAGTAGTAGGTCGGCATACATCCATCCGGCCAATAATGTGGCATCTTCATCATGCCCAGGGTCAATACGCTTTCGCATAATTTATTAAAGTCGATCAAATCTTGATGGAGATTTCATTGATTTGATCTCATTTAGTATCTCGCGATTTGAGGGAATAGCTTTAACTGTTTTACCAAGATCTTTGCTGCTCTTATCTAGCGACTCAGTGGAGTTCATTAAATCTCTAAGTGCTTTAGCTAGAGATTGGTTCATGCTTACCTGGGTAACTCGTTGGTGATCAAATAAATATGTAGAAATGCTCATCGCCAACCGAATTCGATCTTCGTCTAGATTACTTACTTCGCGTGCATAATTGTCTCGAATTTGCTTATCTAATAAGGTGATTGCGATAGTTAAAGTAATGATCAAAAGAATAATCTGAAAATCTAAGGTTGCTACATGGCTAAGTGACCAAGCTTTATCCAATACGCCATATCCGTTTTCCCAAAAATCAAGGAAGTTAACTACGCCTAAGGTGTTGTCAGCTGTGTAAATAGCGAAGGCGCTAGTTGCCTTGCTGATTGCAAACCAAGTAAGGGCAACAGGTAGGAAAACTAAAGCATTTCTTATGATGGTAATTGTTAAAACAATTCGCTTCATACCTTTACCAACATTGGCTGGTGCATGAGGAAGATATTCAAGTGGATTTAAACTTGCCCACATTGGTAGATTTTTTCGATTTGCAACCGCATTGCTCAGGCCAGAGATGTATGGATCTTCTTGCAGCCCGTACTGCTGGGCCCAACTTTGAAGAGTGTTTTGTAATGCTTGGTGTGGTGCAACCTTTTTAACGCCTGCCATGTATCAAGCATAGAGATACACCTTTTACATCTATTTATATCTATTTTTCGATACTCGGTTATTACCCAAATCGATTAATTACTTACGTAATCAGCAAATTAAATTGTTATTCGTGATGAATTCAATTAATAAGTGGGTTGTGAGGGACTCGAACCCCCGACCCGGTGATTAAGAGTCACCTGCTCTACCAACTGAGCTAACAACCCGGTCTTTTGTACTGGGCGACCCTATCAGCGTTTATCTGTGAGTTTGCTCCATTTTGAGCGCTGATTCCCATGCCCAATTCACCAAATCTCAACTAATGATTTAGATTAGCGATATGACAACGAAGTCTGGCCATTCCGCATTCGCAGAAGTAAATGAATTAGTCGCCCATGCTGGCGAGATTTTGAAATTAAAAAAAGGTTTAGTTGATGCCATCAGCGCATGTGAGCGCGAGGTAACAATCTCAATTCCATTGCACCGAGAAGATGGCATTGAAGTATTAACGGGATATCGCGTGCAGCACTCAAGTGCTCGCGGTCCACGTAAAGGTGGAATTCGTTTTCACCAAGATGTTGATATTGATGAGGTTCGCGCCCTTGCATCATTGATGACTTGGAAGACAGCTTTAATTGATGTGCCATTTGGTGGCGGTAAAGGTGGCGTAACTGTTGATGCTACGAAATTAACTCCACTAGAAAAAGAGGAAGTAATTCGTCGATGGACAAGAACATTAATTAACGTACTTGGTCCTAACCGAGATATTCCGGCCCCTGATTTAGGAACAGATGCACAAACCATGGCATGGCTAATGGATGAGTTCCACAGAATTGAAGGCTTCCAACCTGCATGTGTAACGGGAAAGCCAGTTGGATTATTTGGTGCACCAGGAAGAGAAGAGGCAACTGGTCGCGGCGTTGCACAAATTGCGGCAGCTACCTTGGAACAAAATGGTAAAAAGGTGGAGGGTGCAACAGTTGCAATTCAAGGATTTGGAAATGTTGGACGTTATGCCGCGCTGGTCTGCCAAGAGTTAGGCATGAAGGTAATTGCTATTTCTGATGTAAGCGGTGGAGTGGTCGATAAAAAAGGTATTGATATCAAGGCGATCTTTGATGTGAAGAGTTTGGCTGATGTTAAATCTGATGAGCGCATTGGCGCCTCTGAAGTACTAGAGATTGATTGCGATGTATTGATTCCTGCAGCGCTAGGAAATGTAATTAATGAATCAAATGTTGATCGCATTAAGGCGAGATTTATTGTGGAGGGTGCTAACCAGCCAATTATGACCAGCGCTGATGCAAAGCTAAAGGCAAATAAAATTGTGGTTGTGCCAGATATCTTGGCAAACAGTGGCGGTGTGATGGGCTCCTACTTTGAGTGGACGCAAAACATTCAGCAATACTCATGGCCAAAGGAGCGCTTTAGAAGTGAATTAGATTCACGTATGTCTAAGGCATTTGTGCATGTGAATGAGACAGCAAAGCAATACAACGTGGATCTGCGAAGTGCAGCCTTTATTGTTTCAGTTGGCCGAGTAGCCGAAGCCTTTAGTGTTCGAGGCTCTTTAGTTTAAAAGCTTTAGTGCTTTTTAAAGCGGGCGTAAGAGTTATTGATTTCATCCTCTGCCGCTTTTTGATTTACCCAATCGCCACCATGCACTGATTTATTTGGTTCAAGTGATTTATATACCTCAAAGAAGTGCTTAATTTCTTCAAGTTCAAATGTAGGAAGATCAGCAATATCAGTTAAGTAATCTTTGCGAATATCTCCAGCTGCAACACATAACAACTTGTCATCGCCGCCTTTTTCATCGGTCATACGCAGCATGCCAATTACGCGGCAGGAAACAACACAGCCAGGAAAGGTTGGCTCATCTAGCATTACAAGTGCATCAAGGGGATCGCCATCTAGAGAAAGTGTGTTTTCAACAAAGCCATAGTCATATGGGTATCTAGTTGATGTGAAGAGCATTCGATCTAAACGAATCTTTCCGGATTCATGATCGATCTCGTACTTATTTCTAGATCCTGCTGGAATTTCAATAACAACATCAAAGATCATCGGTTTCATTTTCTTCTCCTAGATCTTTTTGTTGTATTTCATTTTCATTAAATAGTGGGGTGAGCGACGGGGCTCGAACCCGCGACATCCCGGACCACAACCGGGTGCTCTACCAGCTGAGCTACGCCCACCATGATTTCTTGCAAGGGTAATGATACTTCAAGATTGAATGAAGATTTTAGTGCGGTAATACTCAAGCTCTTCGATGGAATCTCGAATATCACCCAACGCGCGGTGATTGCCATCCTTTGCCGGGGCAGCAAAGTAAACCTTTGGATACCAACGGCGGGCTAACTCTTTGATTGATGAAACATCAATGGTTCGGTAGTGCAGATACTTATTTAATAGCGGCAAATCACGAGAGATAAATCCGCGGTCAACATAAACACTGTTTCCAGCAAGGGGAGATTTACCTTCACCAGGTGCGTACTTAGTTAGATAGGTAATGATTGCTGCATCTGCTTCTTCAAGAGATACACCATTTGGAATTTCAGTTATCAGGCCAGATTCGGTGTGCATGTTCTTAACAAAATCATCCATGCCAGCTAATTTTTCGGGGGTAGTTCTAATTACTAGATCCACGCCCTCGCCCAAGATATTTAATTGCGCATCAGTTACCAAAACTGCGATTTCAACTAAGGCATCTTTATTAAGGTCTAGCCCGGTCATCTCGCAATCGACCCAGATCAGGTTTGGCAGATCATTTCCCATATGCGCTCACCCTAATGCAGGCGGTTGATCTGGCCGTAATTCACCTTCCGTTCATCTTGGCGTTATTCCGATTAAACCTACAAAGCCCAGCTTTTTAGCATGATGGCCCCATGCCCGCGACTCCTGTTACCGAATACACCGGGGTCATTCCAGAAAAACGTGAGATCACAACTGTTCCCAGATTTTCTGACAAAGTATTTAGATTTGTTGTAACAAGTGGCGGATTTACTGCATTAATTATTTTAAGTTTAATTGCAATTTTCTTATTACTTGAGGGTTTACCGGTATTTAGAGATCAAGGAATTAAATTTGTAACTGGTTTTGATTGGAATGCGGGAGATCCAGAAAATGGTGTCGCAGCTACATTTGGAATAGGTGCGATGTTAATTGGCACCCTAGTTGTTTCATTTATTGGCTTGGTTATTGCTTTACCAATAGCCGTGGGAACTGCACTTTTCCTTACTTACTACGCACCGCATTGGGTAAAGCGACCGCTAACTATCATGGTTGATTTAATGGCAGCAATCCCTTCAGTTATTTATGGACTGTGGGGATTTTTTATATTGATGCCACATGCAATTTACTGGGCGAAGTTATTGCATAAGTATTTAGATTTCTTGCCCTTCTTCAAGATGCAGGCACCTGTTTATGAACGTTCCCCATTTATTGCCGGAATTGTCGTTGGCATAATGATTGTTCCGATTATTGCCGCAATCTCTCGTGAAGTTTTCTCACAAGTTCCACTAGATCGCGTGCAAGCTGCTTATGCATTAGGTGCATCTAAGTGGACCATGATCCGATCAGTTGTATTGCCATTTGGTGCAAGCGGAATTGCCGGTGGCGCCATGCTTGGTTTAGGCCGCGCAATGGGTGAAACAATTGCAATTTATTTAGTACTTAATATCTATTTCATACCTAATTTCCAAGTTCTATTTTCATCGGGCGGCAACGTGGCATCTTTAATTGTTTCTCGCTTTGGTGAAGCGGGTGAATACGAACTTCGAGCCTTGATGGCTGCTGGCTTGGTTCTATTTGTTGTTACATTGATGGTTAACTTTTTATCTGATCGAATTGTCAAACGTACTTCAAGGACTGGTGGCCAATGACCACAGTTGAATACCAAGTTTCTCCTCGCAAACCTTGGCGACTAGGCCGAAAACAATTAGCGGTAAATGGTTTGGTGTTTTTTGGAAGCATTGCTGCAACACCATTGCTGCTTGATGCCACTCCGCTGGCAGGCAAACTAGGCGCAGCATTTATATTTGTTGTAATTGCAACTTTGGCAAATGTAATTGTTTCAGTTATCCGCCAAGGTCCGAGAATGGTTTCAAATGCAATTAGCTCTTCCTTGATTTACCTTGCCACAGCACTTGTTTTACTGCCGCTAGGAAGTATTTTGTTTACCGTAATCCAAAAAGGCGCCGGAGCAATCCGCTGGAATACCTTCACACAAGATATGCGTTTGTCACAACCAGATGCACCATTTACAGAAGGTGGCGCACTGCATGCAATAGTTGGAACTGCCTTAATTGTTCTCATTGCCACAATTATTTCTGTTCCACTTGGCACATTAACTGCGCTCTATTTAACTGAGATAAAGGGCAGGTTTGAAGGATTAGTTAGATTTTTAGTTCAGGCGATGTCAGGTGTGCCATCAATTGTGGCTGGTCTATTTATTTACTCAGTATTAATTGTCACTTTAGGAGCGAAGTACTCAGCATTTGTCGGCGCATTGGCATTAACAATTTTAATGTTGCCAACTGTTGCAAGAACTGCGGAAGAGGTTTTGAAGTTAATCCCAAGGGAGCTTCGCGAAGCAGGAACAGCATTAGGTGCAACGCAGTGGCGCACGGTTGCAATGGTGGTTGTGCCAGCAGCACGAAGTGGAATTCTTACCGCAGTTATTTTGGGAGTAGCCCGCGTAGCCGGTGAAACTGCGCCACTACTTCTGACTATTTTGGGTAACACCGCTACAAATGTAAATCCATTTAATGGTCCATCTGCAGCGCTTCCACTTTACACATTCACATTGATGCGCACCGGCTTAGATGTTGCGATCACTCGGGCATGGGGTGGCGCCTTTATCTTGCTAACACTTGTTTTAGTTTTGTTCATTTCTGCACGCTTACTATCAGGGAAGAAACGGTGAAAAGCTATGGCTGGCAAACTCAAAGCAATAACTGCCAAATCAACATTGAGAAAAGGTGCGAACGTGAGTAAAAATAATCCCGTGGCATCTTTATCTTCAGTAGCCGGCAGTGGGCGAGTAGCTAATCACTTCACACCAGGAACTGGGTTGGAAGCAAATGGTGTGCATGCTTGGTTTGGAAAACACCACGCACTTGCAGATATCAATCTAGAGTTTCCAGCTAATACCGTTACTGCATTAATTGGTCCATCTGGTTGCGGTAAATCCACATTCCTTCGCACCTTAAACCGTATGCATGAATTCATTCCAGGTGCTGCAATGGCTGGAGAAGTTCTATTAGATGGCAAAGATATTTATGAACCAGGTACGGATGTAACAAAGATTCGTTTGAAGATTGGCATGGTTTTCCAGAAACCAAATCCATTCCCATCTATGACAATTGGTGAGAATGTTTTATCTGGCTTAAAGCTGGCGCAATTAAAGATTGAAAACAAAGATGATTTGCTGGAGGAGTGCTTAACTCGTGCCGGTCTTTGGAAAGAGGTTAAAGATCGCCTTGGCGCGCACGGTGGTTCACTCTCAGGTGGTCAACAACAACGTCTATGTATTGCTCGCGCACTTGCGGTAAAGCCTGAAGTACTTCTAATGGATGAGCCATGTTCAGCACTTGATCCAGGTTCAACTCTTCGCATTGAAGAGACCATTCGCGAGTTAGCAGATTCAATTGTGGTTGTAATTGTTACTCACAATATGCAACAAGCAGCACGAGTATCTGATTACACCGGATTCTTCTTATCCGATGGTGGCCCAGGCCAATTAATTGAGGTTGCAACAACCAATGAGATCTTCTCCAGGCCAAAAGACAAGCGCACAGAGGATTACGTAACCGGTCGATTTGGCTAAATCGATTAACCATCTGTTCATCTAGATGTCGCTTGCCCTTCGCCAGATTGATATCACCTGTTTAGCACCGAAACATAGGTTTACCTCACCAAAGCAATCTAGGGAGAGGTAATAAATGTTAAAGAAAAGCAAGCGCAGCTTGTTAGTAAAAGCTGGCGTAGTTGTTACAGCAATCGCACTTTCAGCAGGTATCACAGTTCCAGCTAATGCATCATCAATTAGCGGCAACGGATCATCTGCAGTTAAGAATTTATTAGATGTTTGTATTCCTGCTTGGTCAAAATGGTCAAGCCACAATCTTTCATACCCTGGCGCAGGTTCAGGTGCTGGACGTGCAGCTTTCTTAGCTGGAACAGTTGATCTAGCTTTCTCAGATACTCCTTACAGCTCAACTGATAAGAAGCCAGATAACTTTGTTTACATCCCAGCTTCACAATTTCCAATTGCAGTTTATGCAAACCTTCCTGGATTTACTGGAAAGTTAAATCTCTCCCCAACAACAGTTTCCAAGATTTTCGCAGGAAAAATTACTAAGTGGAATGACCCAGCAATTGTTGCTGACAATACGGATGCAAAGACAAAGAAGAAGACAGCAATGCCAAACTTGGCAATTACTGTTTACTACCGTTTTGATAAGTCAGGCACATCTGAAGTATTCACAGATTGGCTTTCACAACTAGACAAGGCAACTTGGACTAAGGGCAAGAACGGAACATTCACATCAGCATTCCCAGGAACAGTTCCAGCTGGAACATTCCAATCAGGAAATGCATCTGATGGTGTAGCAAATGGCGTTAAATCAATGTCAGGCGCAATTGGCTACGGTGAAGTTTCATATGCAAATGAGCGCAAGCTTGTTGTAGCAAATCTAAAGAACAACAATGGTGAATTTGTTGCTCCTACATCAGCTGCAACCTCATTGTTCGTAAATGGATATGCAGCAGGAGAAAATGGAACCATCAAGCTTGATTACACCAAGAAGATCAAGGGTTCATACACACTTGCTTCATATGCATACGCACTTGCATTCACAAAAGAGGCTGGCAAAAATGTTGGTACCCAAGCAGTAGTTAAGCAATTCATTGACTATGTAGTTAATGATTGCGCAACTGAAAACGCTGCAAAACTTGGTTATTCAAAACTATCTGGTGCATTGCTGAAGTTGGCAGATGATCAGATCGCAAAAATCAGCTAAGTAAAACTTCCTTCCTAGGGAATTACCCCCGCAGCGAAAGTTGTGGGGGTTTTTCTATTTGATTTAATGAAGTATTTCTTGCGCGCCTGGCAGGAATCGAACCTGCGACCTAATGCTTAGAAGGCATTCGCTCTATCCGACTGAGCTACAGGCGCAATTACCTGCGTAAGTCTACCGATCGCAACGGGTAAGGTTTCGCCCTATGGCTGAGTTTATTTACACGATGAAAAAGGCGCGTAAGGCGCATGGCGACAAAGTAATTCTTGATGATGTCACCTTGATGTTTTTACCGGGCGCAAAGATTGGCGTACTCGGACCTAACGGTGCTGGTAAATCCACCGTGCTACAAATTATGGCCGGCCTGCAACAACCATCAAATGGTGAGGCTTACTTATCACCGGGATACTCCGTAGGAATTTTGCTGCAAGAGCCACCATTAAATGAAGAGAAAAATGTTTTAGAAAATGTGCAAGAAGGTGTTGCTGAAACTATTGGATTACTAAATCGCTTTAATGCAATCTCTGAAGAGATGGCAAACCCTGATGCCGATTACGACAAGTTATTAGCTGAGATGGGCACCTTGCAAGAGCAGCTAGATCACCGCAACGCTTGGGATTTAGATTCACAATTAGAGCAAGCAATGGATGCACTTCGCTGTCCACCACCTGAAGCTGATGTGAAGGTGTTATCTGGTGGAGAACGTCGCCGCGTTGCACTTTGTAAATTGCTATTACAAAAACCAGATTTATTACTACTAGATGAGCCAACAAACCATTTAGATGCTGAATCTGTTTTATGGCTTGAGCAACATCTAAGTAAGTATGAAGGAACAGTTGTTGCGATTACTCACGATCGTTACTTCCTAGACAATGTGGCGCAATGGATTTTGGAATTAGATCGTGGTCGCGCTTATCCATACGAAGGTAATTACACAACTTATCTTGAAACCAAAGAAGCACGTATGAAGGTGGAAGGCCAGAAAGATGCCAAGCGTTCAAAGCGTTTGAAGGAAGAGCTTGAATGGGTTCGGATGAATGCCAAAGGACGCCAAGTTAAATCAAAGGCACGTCTTGCTCGTTATGAAGAGATGGCGGCAGAGGCAGATAAAACTCGTAAATTAGATTTTGAAGAGATTCAAATTCCACCTGGACCTCGTTTGGGTGATGTAGTTGTTGAGGTTGATCATTTAGTAAAAGGCTTTGATGATCGCATTTTGATTGATGATTTATCTTTCACATTGCCTCGAAATGGAATTGTGGGAATTATTGGACCAAATGGTGCTGGTAAGACAACATTGTTTAAAACAATTTTGGGAATGGAAAAGGCCGATTCTGGAAATGTAAAGGTTGGCGAAACTGTAAAGATTTCATATGTTGATCAGTCACGTGGTGGCATTGATCCAAAGAAATCATTGTGGGAGGTTGTCTCCGACGGTCTTGATTTCATCAAGGTGGGTAATGTTGAAATGCCAAGTCGTGCATATGTTTCTGCATTTGGATTTAAAGGTCCAGATCAACAAAAGCCTGCAGGTGTTTTATCTGGTGGAGAGCGAAATCGTTTGAATTTAGCATTAACTCTTAAGCAAGGTGGAAATTTACTTTTACTTGATGAGCCAACAAATGATTTAGATGTGGAAACACTTGGCTCATTAGAAAATGCTCTGCTTGAGTTCCCAGGTTGTGCGGTAGTTATCTCTCACGATCGTTGGTTCCTAGACAGAATTGCGACCCACATCTTGGCCTATGAAGGTGATTCAAAGTGGTTCTGGTTTGAAGGAAACTTTGAAAGTTATGAAGAAAACAAGATCGCCAGATTGGGAATTGATGCAGCACGTCCGCATCGTGCGACATATCGAAAGTTAACTCGATGAAGTACATCCACAAAGCATTTGTTCGCTGGGATGATCTAGATGCATTTGGTCATGTTAATAATGCAAAGTATTTAACTTACGCCCAAGAAGCACGATTTGATTGGGGCTGGTTTAGCTTTTCAGAAAAAAGTGAGCAACCTGTATTAATGGAGATGGTGGTTGGTCGCGCTGAAGTGGATTATTTAATTCCAATGACTGATGGCGGTTGTTTTTACGAAGTTAGTTTGTGGGTAGAAAAGATTGGGACCTCATCCTTTGTTAATGGCTATGAGGTAAGTAAAGATGGCGTGGTTTACGCCAAGATGAAGACGGTGCAGGTTGCAATTGATTTAGCAACCCGTAAATCTCGCCCACTCAATGATGAGGAACGCGCTTTCTTAAATAAGTATCTAGAAAATAATTAATGAAACAAAAGCTGCACCCGGCTTGGATAGTCGCGGCAATAACATTTTTCACCTTATTTGCAACCGCTGGATTTAGATCAGCCCCATCCGTTTTAATTCTGCCGCTAGAAGAAGATCTAGGTTGGCGACGTGATGTAATTTCAGCAGCGGTTGCAATAAATGTTTTGCTCTACGGTTTAACTGCGCCATTTGCTGCTGCGTTGATGGAGCGCTTTACAGTTCGCAAAGTTGTAATGGCTGCATTGTTTACAGTTGGAACTGGGGCACTTTGCACAATCTGGATGACAAAATCCTGGCACTTCATGTTGTTATGGGGAGTAGTAGTCGGTGTTGGAACTGGCTCTATGGCATTGGTATTTGCTGCAACAGTTGCTAATCGTTGGTTTGTTAAAAAACGTGGCCTTGTAGTTGGAATTCTTACAGCCGCTGCTGCATCTGGCCAATTAGTTTTCTTGCCCGGATTATCTAAATTAGCAATTGATCCAGGCTGGCGCGCATCATCATTAGTTATCGCACTTGGTGCGTATTTAATGGTGCCACTGATCTTCTTTTTCTTTAAGGAATCACCACAAAGTATTAATACAACACCTTATGGCGCAGAGAGTGATTGGGTGCCGCCAGTATTAAATAAAGGCAGTGCTGCTAAAAATGCCATTGATTCATTGAGGGCAGCGGTAAAGGTTAGAAACTTTTGGTACTTAACTGGATCATTTTTTGTTTGCGGTCTATCAACTAGCGGATTAATTGGCACTCACTTTATTCCAGCAGCTCATGATCATGGAATGGTTACCGTTACTGCCGCATCCCTTTTGGCATTAATTGGCGTATTTGATGTGATTGGCACAATCTTCTCAGGTGTATTAACAGATCGAATTGATCCTAGAAAGCTTTTATTCTTTTATTACTTTC
>CAESAM010000015.1_pt1 | contig 16109 bp, 15 predicted proteins | sample 7263631 | NCBI WGS metagenome assembly CAESAM01 (sample SAMEA6814156, study PRJEB35770) | uncultured Actinomycetes bacterium | biome: Freshwater; feature: Freshwater reservoir; material: water | place: Czech Republic | collected 2017-06-27 | depth 30m m | reverse complement strand
TTAAATCGCCAACTACTGAAACTAGATCACCAACTACAACTGATTTCTTACCTAACTCTCGGGCTTTCATGGCATTTACAACTAATGGTTCACCATTTTGGCTTAAAGATTGCGATCCGGTAATTAAACATTTAACGCGACCACGATCTACCTCAATTATTCGCCCGGTTTGCGCAGCTGAGTAATCTGGTCGATCTTTAGTGCGCGGTCTGGCTTTATTGCTGGCACCAAATTGTCTTGAGTTATTTACTCGAACATCATCCTCATCGCGATAGCGTTTACTCATAATTATTAATTAATTACCTAGCATTTGGCGCCAAAGTCCGGGAAAATCCGGCAAAGTTTTTTTGGTTGTTTCAATATTTTCAACAATTACTCCAGGAACTACTAAGCCAATAATTGCTCCTGCCGTTGCCATTCGATGGTCTTCGTAGGTGTTAAATAAGTAGTGATCAGTTGGTGTTGCGGCAGAAAGCTTTAATGGCTTTGGATTAATCATTAAATCACTTGCAGTTTGTGTGACATCTCCGCCCAATTTATTAATCTCATTAGCTAGCGCACTTAATCGATCTGTTTCATGCAAGCGCAAATGTTCAATATTTCTAAGTGCCGAGGGAGTACTAGCAAGAGCTGCAACAGCTGCAATTGAAGGTGTTAACTCACCAACATCGTGGAGGTCAACATCTATTCCAGTTAAACCGGTTAAGCCGGTTAGGCCAGCAGCATTGTTATCGCCGCTAACTGAAGATTTACCTTGCACCGCTAGGCCATCTTCAACAAAAGAGATTTGCGCACCCATATCGCTAAAAATTTTACGTAGCTGATCACCTGGTTGAGTAGTAACTTTCGGCCAATCTTTAATTACAACTCTGCCACCGGTAATCATCGCCGCGGCCATAAATGGCGCTGCATTTGAAAGATCAGGTTCAATTGTTAAATCTTGACCAGTTAATTTGCTTGGTAAAACAATCCAAGTTGAGTTTCCAACTACTTCAACAGTTGCACCAAATTGACGAAGCATTTGCACAGTCATATCTATATGTGGTTGTGATGGCAGAGTGCTTCCAACATGTTTAACTGTTATTCCATTTTCAGTTGCTGGGCCGAGTAAAAGTAATGCCGAAACAAATTGGCTAGATGCGCTGGCATCCACCTCAATCTCACCACCAGCAATTTTTCCAGAACCATTTATTGTTAGTGGCAGGCGATACTTATTTCCATGTTCGATACTGATTCCTAATTGTTCAAGAGCTGAAATAACAGGTCCAAGTGGTCGCTCATGGGAACGTGCATCGCCATCAAAATGAATCAATCCATTTGCAAGTGCGGCAATGGGTGGCAAAAAGCGCATCACGGTACCGGCGTTACCAACATCAATTTGGGTTGGTCCTACTAATTTATTTGGTGTAATTAAATAATCGAAACCGTCATCTGTTTTTACTTCATCAATTTGGCAGCCAAGTGAGCGCAGACCTTTCACCATTAAATCGGTATCACGAGATGAAAGTGGCTTTCGCAATCTAGATGGGGTTTGTGAGATGGCGGCCAAAATTAAGGCGCGATTGGTTACAGATTTTGATCCTGGAATTGTGATTGTTGAATCTATTGCGACAGCCCGATTCGAAGCATCGATTGTTGGTGCTGGCCAATTTGTCATTGCGCTTATTCTACCTGTAACCATTACATCGGTTTCTCATATTTAGCGGACTCTGTATTTACGTTGGCAGCATGGAAGATCACAAATAAATTTATGTGTAATCTTGATCTTGTGTGCGGGCGATATGCGATTTCAAAGCTACCTGAGGAATTAATCGAGGAGTTTGAAATTTCTGCCGGCCATACCGGCAAAGTATTACCCGCTGATTGGAACATCTCACCAACAAAAGAGATTTATATTATTCGCAACAACCAAGAGGAAAAGCGCGAGTTGGTTAATTTATCTTGGGGATTAATTGCCCCTTGGAGTAAAACAAGTGATGAAGCGATTAAGTCACAGAGCTCGGCAATTAATGCACGAACTGAAACAGTTGATAGTAAGCCAACCTTTAAAAATGCTTTTAAATATCACCGTTGTTTAATTCCAGCTACTGGATATTACGAATGGGCAACAGAGTTAGGCAAGTATCCAAGTAAACAACCATTTTATATTCACAATAAAAATAATAAAACATTAGCCTTTGCTGGAATTTACTCAACATGGCGTGATGAGAATGGTGTGGCAAAACAAAGTGCAGCATTAATTACCAGACCGGCTGTTGATATTTTAGAAAAAATTCATCACCGTATGCCAACATTTTTGCCACAAGATCGCTGGGATCATTGGTTGGATAATCAAGAAAATGATGTTGACGAAATAAAAGCTTTACTGCATTTTAATAATGAAGCTGCAGGATTAATTGCAGATCCAGTTTCTACAAAGGTCAACGCCACCCGAAATAATGGCCCCGAGTTAATTCAACCGATCGAGTTAGGGGAGCCACAAACTCTTTTCTAAAGCTGTTTTTCCCGTTAGATCTAGCGGTGGGGAATATTCCGACCTGAAATTTTGTTGAGAGTTTTATGACCCGTACTTTGCCGCTAGTTAATCGTGCAAAGGTATTGGAGGTAGCCTTGGCGCAGATGAGTAACCAAATTAGTAAAAATATGAGTGAAGATAATTTGCCTGCGGTAGTAGATCGCGACAAAGAATCTTTAGCACAACGCACTGCTCGATTTGAAAATGATGCGTTGGCTTTTACATCACAGCTATATAGCGCTGCTCTTCGCTATACAAAAAACTCTCATGATGCGCAGGATTTGGTGCAAGATACTTACGCAAAAGCATTTACTAGTTTTCATCAATTTGAACCAGGCACAAATTTAAAAGCTTGGTTATATCGAATTCTGACAACTACATTTATAAATAATTATCGGAAAGATCAACGTCGACCACTTATTTCTGGCAGCGAACTTGAAGATTGGCAGATTGCAGATGCATCTTCACATACAAGTAATTTAGGAAAATCTGCAGAGGATGAAGTTTTAGAAAATATCGCAGACAAAGATGTGAAAGATGCACTTGCTGCTATGCCGGAGGAGTTTCGGATGGCGGTTTACTTATCTGATGTGGAAGGTTTTGCTTACAAAGAGATCGCCGAAATTATGGGCGTCCCAACTGGAACGGTGATGTCTCGCTTACATCGTGGTCGTAAATTATTAAGAGAATCTTTAGCGGTATATGCAAAAGAGCGCGGCTTTGGTACCAAAGTTAAGGATGGAGGTGACAACTCATGAGTTGCGGAAATCATCACAACCTACCTTGTATCGAGGTGAAACCTTTTATTGTTTTGTATATCGATCATGAAATTCCAGATAATCATCAACTAGAGATGATTGAAGTTCACTTTGGTGAGTGTCCACCATGTAAAACAGAGATGGAAATTGAAAACCAAGCTCTTGCATTAATGCGCAATCTGCTAACTCGCTCCTGCAATGAGCCAGCGCCACAATCACTACACGAGAAGTTAATAGAGCAAACCCACTTATTGCATCAACAATTAGCCGCACAAGCAGCACAATCAATCACCGGTTTTGTTGAGACCACCGAGACTACTTACACCGAAATTACGATCGATGGTCAAACTCAAATCGAAATAACTCGCGAAATTCGCAGAGAGTTCCCACTCGAATAATTAATTAATCACTAATGTAGTGATTATGAAAGCAGAACAAGTAATCGGCGTAGTGGGTATGTCCACTATGACTGTTCGTCCTGGTGACACATCAGTTGCCCAAGGAATTAATGATCTGCCAGTTGTGGCCTCTAATAACATTTTAAATTTAATGGAGAGCGCCTGCAGTACTTCGATAATTGAGTTTTTAGATTTTGGTGAAACTACAATTACGGAAAACTTTAAATTAGAACTACTTGGCGCCGTAGGAGTTGGCTCGGAGATTCATGCAACAGCAAGATGTTTAAGCTTTGAAAATAATTTGTTGGTATTTGAAGCAGAGGTTCATCAAAATGCTCGATTAATTGCAACTGGTCAGATCACTAGAAAATTTGTGGAGCGAGTTTCATTTATGGCCCGCGCCGCCGCCGAGACGATGGTGGCGGAGCGGCCACAAACTTCAGTTTCTTAACTTATCTTTATTACTTTTTTGTTGCCCAGAAAATCTCTGCGATCTCATCGATCTTAGCAATTAACTTATCTGCAACTGCAACATCAGTTGTGCCCTTGCTGCCACCAGCACCAGCTAATTTTGTTGCTTCATTAAATAGCACATGTAGTTGTGGGTAAGCCTCAAAGTGATTTGGCTTGAAGTAATCTGTCCATAAAACCCAAAGATGATGTTTTACTAACTCTGAACGCTCTTCTTTAATTGCCACAGCGCGTGATTTGAAATCTGCATCGCTGCTGGCTGCGTACTTCTCCATACATGCCTTAACTGAGAGCGCCTCAATCTTTGCTTGTGCTGGATCATAAACTCCGCAAGGAAGATCGCAGTGTGCGAAAGCTGTTTCCTTAGGTTGAAAAATGTTCTTAAGCATTAATGCCTCCATTTTTAAAAATCAATCAGTGGTGCGAGGATACCCGTCATGTTGGGATTTAGCACAGTCAAGGTTTCGGGCTCCTCTATGTCGCCTACCTTCATGCCAAATGATTGGTTACTGATTAAAAAAATAGGTAAGAGTTCACACCCGCTAAAGATTCATTCGGTCTACTTAATTGCAGATCCAGAACGCCCAGGCATTCAGTTATTAAAGCGAGTTAAAGAGGTTGAAATTGATGAGGTAATCGGCGGCAAAGCGCAATTTACATATTGGTTTGAAGGCGATCACCCATCTAGCACCGATTCACGAAAGTGGGGATGGGTCAAGCAGGAACAGGTTTTAGGAAAAGTATTTCTTAGATATCGAATAGGAAAAATTAATTAAATTTTACGAAGGAATTAACGAGTAAACGCTTCCATCATCAAAGCATGCTGTTCTTCCTCATGCAGATGATGATTTCCAGTTGCTGGGCTTGCAGTAGCGCGACGGGAAACGCGGCGAAGTGTTCGGCCATTTAATTCATCATGTGATGGGAATATTTCTTGCGCAGTTGCCGAAACAAATGGCCATGGACCTTGATTTGCAGGTTCATCTTGCACCCAAAGAAGTGTGGCAGATGGATGTTGCTTAGCTTGCGCAATCATTTCATCAATTGGCAGCGGATATAACTGTTCAACTCGCACGATTGCAGTTGAGTGTTCACCTAATTTTTCACGCTCTGCAATTAAATCGTAGTAAACCTTGCCAGATGCAAATATCAAACGAGATGCGTTATTTACATTTGCATCAGGAATTAATGGTTTAAAGGTTCCGGATGTGAAATCTTTTAAGCCACTTGCGGCTGCTTTCAAACGCAACATTGATTTTGGTTCAAAGACAATTAATGGCCGGCGTGCAGGATTTTTCATGTGCCAACGAAGTAGGTGGAAGTAAGAGGCTGGAGTTGATGGTTGCGCAATTGTCATATTTTGCTCAGCTGCCAAAGTTAAGAAACGTTCAATACGTCCAGATGAGTGATCTGGTCCTTGGCCTTCATAACCATGTGGCAGAAGTAAAACTAAAGAGGAACGCTCGCCCCACTTTTGTAGGGATGAGGAAATAAACTCATCAATAATTGTTTGCGCACCATTGGCGAAGTCTCCAAATTGGGCCTCCCAAATTACAAGTGCGTTATCACGTTCGACTGAGTAACCGTACTCAAATCCCATAACTGCATACTCTGATAAAAATGAATCATAAATATGGAATTGATTTGGATCTGTAATTAAGCCACGAAGTGGGAATAAATCTGCGCCAGTTTCTCGATCGACTACAACTGCATGTCGGTTGCTGAAAGTTCCGCGGCGAACATCTTGGCCAGTCATACGAATTGGATTGCCCTCTAATAACAATGAACCAAAGGCAAACATTTCACCAGTTGCCCAATCCACAGTTCCTTCATCTAACATTTCAAGACGTTTGGTTAATTGTGGAAGTAATTTTGGATGAACGGTGAAGCCATCTGGAATTGCATTTTGTGTTGCCACAATCTTGCGAAGTGTTGCTTCATCAACTGAGGTGTTTACACTCTCTGGAGCTGGCACAACAGGTGCCTTCCAATTTGGATCCTCTTCTGGTTGCACATTATGCACAGATGCAAAGACGGCATCTAACTGTTCTTGGTAATCACGTAGGACACCTTCTGCTTCATCAACAGTTATGTCACCACGGCCAATTAGTGCTTCGGTGTAAAGCTTGCGAGTAGAGCGCTTTGCATCTACCAATTTATACATAAGTGGTTGTGTAAAGCTTGGTTCATCACCTTCGTTGTGACCACGACGGCGGTAACAAATCATGTCAATTACAACATCTTTCTTAAACTCTTGGCGGTATTCAAATGCTAAACGAGCAACGCGCACACATGCTTCTGGATCATCTCCATTTACATGCAACACTGGTGCACCAATCATCTTCGCAATATCAGTTGAATATGTTGAAGAACGTGCAGCATGTGGTGAAGTTGTAAAACCAACCTGGTTGTTAATAACAATATGAATTGTTCCACCAGTGCGGTAACCCTTTAGAAGTGAGAGTGAAAGAGTTTCAGAGACAACACCTTGACCAGCAAATGCAGCATCACCATGCATCAAGATTGGAAGTACTGGATATGAAATCTGTTCATCAACTGTTAAATCACCAGCTGCAGCACGCAACTTATCTTGCTTAGCGCGAGTAATACCTTCTAGAACTGGATTAACCGCTTCTAAGTGTGAAGGGTTAGCAGCTAAATAAATCTTTGTAGTTGCGCCAGATTCTGCTGTAAATACACCCTTAGTTCCTAAGTGGTACTTCACATCGCCAGAACCGTGAACCTCATTCTCGTGATAATTTCCTTCAAACTCTTGGAAGATTTGTCCATATGACTTACCTGCAATATTTGCCAAAACATTTAAGCGACCACGGTGGGGCATGCCAATTGTTACTTCATTTAAGCCAGCATCTGCCGCTGCTGAAATTGCTGCATCCAACATTGGAATTACAGATTCGCCACCTTCTAGTGAGAAGCGTTTTTGTCCAACATATTTAGTTTGCAGGAATGATTCAAAAGCTTCGGCACTATTTAACTTCTTAAGAATTCTAAGTTGCTCTTCGCGCGGAGTCTTTGGTGCACCAACTTCAACATGCTCTTGAATCCACTGGCGCTCTGCTGGCTCTGCGATATACATATATTCAACGCCAACTGTGCGACAGTATGAATCACGCAGTACGCCCAGAATTCGGCGCAGCTTCATAAATGTCTTTCCGCCAAAACCGCCAGTTGCAAACTCGCGATCTAAATCCCAAAGAGTTAAGCCGTGATTTACGATATCCAAATCTGGGTGCGAGCGTTGTTTGTAGGCAAGTGGATCAACATCTGCCATTAAGTGGCCAGCGGTTCGATAAGCATCAATTAATTTCTGCACACGTGCGGTTTTATTAATCTCTTCATCTTTACTAAATTGCATATCGGCAACCCAGCGAATTGGCACATATGGAATGCGAAGCGCCTCAAAAATTTCATCGTAGAACTCTTCAGCGCCCAACAAAATTTCATGAATGCGGCGAAGGAAATCACCAGATTGCGCACCTTGAATAATTCGGTGATCGTAAGTACTAGTTAGTGTTACAACTTTGCTAACTGCAAGATCGGCAATGGTTTGCTCACTTGCACCTTGAAACTCTGCTGGATAATCCATTGAACCAACACCAAGAATCATTCCTTGGCCTTGAACTAAGCGCGGCACAGAGTGAACTGTTCCGATTGTTCCTGGATTTGTTAATGACATTGTGGTGCCGGCAAAATCCTCAACAGTTAATGATCCGCCGCGAGCTTTACGAACCATATCTTCATAAGCCGCCCAGAACTGTCCGAAATCTAACTCTTCGCAACCTTTAATTGATGGCACAAGTAATTGGCGAGAACCATCTGGTTTAGCTAAATCAATTGCGATACCCAAATTAATATGTTCTGGATGACCAACTGCAGGCTTGCCCTCTAATTCAGTAAAGAAAGCATTCATCTCTGGCATTGCTCGTGCTGCCTTGATCATTGCGTAACCAATTAAATGTGTAAATGAAACCTTGCCACCGCGACCACGCTTTAAGTGATTATTAATAACGGTGCGGTTATCAATCATTAATTTTGCTGGAACTGCGCGAACTGATGTTGCAGTAGGAACTGTTAAAGATGCTTCCATGCTCTGCACAACGCGAGCAGAAACACCACGTAATGGTTCAACTGTTGCAGCACCTGGCGAAACAAATGTTGGGATTGGTTTAACAACTGGATCTGCAGGCTTTGCAGTTGATAATGCAATATCAGTAGCAGTTGGTGCAGATTGTGAGGTTGGCATTACCGCTGCGGCTACCGCTGGTGTTACTGGTGGAATATTTTGCGAAGTTGGCTGTGTAACTTGTTGGGCTACTTGTTGGGCCACAGGTTGTGTTACTTGTTGTGCTACTTGCTGAGATTTAGGAATTGGTGGAACGCCTCGTTGATTTTGTTGATTTACTTGATTAGTTGAACTCTCACCAGCGCCTTTGAAATCTGCAAAGAAATCCCACCAAGCTTTATCTACAGATGCTGGATCTTGTTGGTAGCGCTCATACATCTCTTGAACAAGCCACTCATTTGGACCGAATGTGCCACCAAAGTGATTAGCGGGCGTATTAGCTCCGGCTTGTGTCACTTTTTCTCCTTAAGATCTAAAAGATCAATAACAACCTTAAAACTCTTGTCTAATCTTAACTGCAGAGCCCTATGTAATAAACCTTGAATTTCCCGCATGAGTAGTGAGAGAGGCCACGAGAAGTACTCCTGATTCACTGGAAAATTTGTAGGCGCTATGAGGTGGCGCAATTTCGGTTGAGCGGGCAAGGTTGCGTCATGAAATGGGCACTATGAAGTGGGCACTATGAAGTGGGCAATAGTTACCGGCGGATCCCGAGGACTCGGCTACGCCACTGCGCAAGGATTAATTGCCAACGGAATTTCGGTTTACATCATTGGAAAAGATGAAGAGCGAGCAAAAGCTGCAGCACAAAAATTAGGATGTAAATATCGCGCAGTAGATGTTGCAGATAGTAAAAAGTTTCGTGAAATCTTAATTGATATCAACAATGATGCAACTGCAAATGGTTTGGGAGTTTTAGATATTTTAGTTTTAGCACATGGCGTAATGAGCGACAAGATGTCAAAAACTTTGCGCACAAATGATGATGAGTGGCGACGAACTCTTTCAATTAATTTAGATGCAGTATTCACAGCGATCAATCAAGTTGCACCCGCAATGGCAGAGGCTCGAAACAATGGTCGCGTAATTGTTTACAGTGCCTGCTTAGGAAGAATGTCAGGTCCTGGAACACATGGTGGTCTGGCGCCGTATCGAATTAGCAAAGCTGGTGTTAATGCACTGGTGAAAAATCTTTCCTATGAAACTGGAAATGGCGCTCGCGGTTTCTTAGTGGATGCTATTTGTCCAAATCATTCACGCACCGACATGGGCGGCCCAGATGCACCACGTTCTGCAGAAGAGGGTGCTGAGACTGCGATATGGCTTGCAACAAGAGCGTTTGATCCAACAACTGATAAGACTGGTTTTCTTTGGGAGGATCGTCAAATAGTTGAGTGGTGAGAACTCAACAAATCAAGGAGTTAACTAAATACAAAACTACTCTTTATAACCTAACGCCGCAGAAATCATTGTTATAAGTGCAAGTATTGCAAGTGGGATTCCAACAATTAAAAGATCACCAGAGATCATGTAGTAAGAAACTCCAAGAGCAATTAAGTTAGCAAGAACTGCGGGAGCCCGACCAAATGATTTTTCTTGAACAAATCCACGTGCACAAACCCAAAGTCCGGCTGCACCAATAAAGCCAAAAACTATTTCAGCGCCGAGAGATTCCGGGGCGGTTACATATTACAGTAAAGGTGCAATTAAAAGATAAATGACTAGAGACAGAATAATCATGGACTCAATACGAAGTAGAACAATTGCACGCTTACGATTAGTTTCTAATTCAATTAATTTCTTGAAGTTCACAAGCAAACAGTATCCTTAAGTCATGGCCGCACGTGAATATGCAGAAGAGATCGCAAAGATCAATGTAACTCTGCAATCTATAGAGCAGGTATTGAACCTACCTAAGTTAATTGAAACTGCAGCCGATCTTGAGGCACAAGCATCTGTACCTAACCTTTGGGATGATCCGGAAAAAGCACAAGTTGTAACCTCTAAATTATCTAGAGCGCAATCAACAATAAATAAGATTCAAGGAATTAGATCTCGATTAGATGATCTACCGGTAATGATTGAACTAGCCGATGCTGAATCAGATAAATCTGCTGCATATAAAGATATTGATACGGAATTGGATAATTTAACTAAAACAATAAATGATCTTGAAGTACAAACTCTATTAAGTGGTGAGTATGACGATCGCGATGCTTTAGTGACCATTAGATCAGAAGCAGGTGGTGTGGAAGCTGCTGATTGGGCGGAAATGTTGATGCGTATGTATTTGCGTTTTTGCGAGAGACATTCATATAAGACAGATGTATTAGAAACTTCTTATGCCGAAGAGGCTGGAATTAAATCAACTACTTTTAGAGTTTCAGCGCCATATGCGTATGGCCGGCTTTCAGTTGAACAAGGCACTCATCGTTTAGTTCGTATTTCACCTTTTGATTCACAATCCCGCCGCCACACATCCTTTGCTGGTGTTGAAGTAGTGCCGGTTGTTGAACAAAATGACCATATTGAAATTGATGAAAAAGATTTAAGAGTTGATGTTTACCGTTCATCTGGACCTGGCGGACAAGGTGTTAACACAACTGATTCAGCTGTTCGGATTACTCACTTGCCATCAGGAATAGTTGTTTCATGTCAGAACGAGCGATCTCAAATACAAAACAAAGCTACTGCGATGGCAGTTTTGCAATCTAAATTATTAGAACGTCGTCGTCAAGAAGAGCGCGCAAAGATGGATGCGCTTAAAGGAGATAACTCTGGATCTTGGGGAAATCAAATGAGATCTTATGTTTTAGCTCCTTATCAAATGGTTAAAGATTTAAGAACTGATTTTGAGGTAGGAAATCCATCTGCTGTTTTAGATGGTGATTTAGATGGATTTATTGAAGCTGGAATTAAGTGGCGCAAGAGCCGCGATTAATACATTGTTAATTTAAAAACCGATCTATATATTTAAGTATTGAAAGAAAATTCACAGCAAAATTCACGCATAAATACAAAAAAATCCACACTTAATTAATTTAAATTGCGTGTAAATCAGGACAGATACCTATTACTTATCTAAACTTGGGGCAGTCCACCGAAAGGTCAAGCTAAGTGATTCGTTTTGAAAATGTCTCAAAGATTTACCCAAATCAAGAGCGTGCTGCTCTAGATGGCGTAAACCTTGAAATCACCAAGGGTGAATTTGCATTCCTTGTCGGTCAATCTGGATCTGGTAAATCTACATTTTTAAGATTAGTGCTTCGGGAAGAACGCCCAACATCTGGAACTATTTATGTTGCTGGTAAAGATTTAAATACATTGGCAGATCACAAAGTCCCAGAGCTGCGTCGCCAAGTTGGAACAGTTTTCCAAGATTTTCGTTTACTTCCAAATAAAACAGTTGCGGAAAACGTGGCATTTACTTTGCATGTTCTTGGATACTCCGAGAAGCAAATTAGCCGTGAAGTTCCAGAAGTACTTGAACTTGTAGGACTTGAAGATAAAACAGAACGTAAACCAAGTGAGTTATCTGGTGGTGAGCAACAACGTGTTGCGATCGCTCGCGCATATGTATCTAGACCTGCAATTTTGATTGCAGATGAGCCAACTGGAAACCTAGATCCAGCTACATCTGTTGGAATTATGAAATTACTAGATCGGATTAACCGCGAGGGTACAACTGTTGTAATGGCTACTCACGATGCTGGCATCGTGGATCAAATGCGAAAGCGCGTTATTGAATTAGAAGGCGGCCACGTTATTCGTGACCAAGCCCGTGGTGTTTACGGCTACACAGGCTGATTAACCGTAATTTTAAAGATAAGACGGATAGGGTAGAAACATGAGAGCAAAGTTTGTTGCGCAAGAGGTTGGTATCGGCCTGCGCCGAAACCTAACTATGACTTTTGCGGTGATGATTACTGTTGCAATCTCCTTAACCCTTCTTGGCATTGGCTTGCTTGCAAATTCTCAAGTTAAAGTTATGAAGGATTATTGGTATGACAAAATCGAAGTATCAATTTTTCTTTGTGGATCATTATCTGATTCACCATCTTGTTCTAAGGGTGTAATCACAGCTGATCAAAAGGTAGCCATCCAACGCGATCTGCAAGCATTACCTGTTGTAGACAAAGTATTTTATGAAACCCAATCACAAGCTTTTAACCGTTTCCAAGAGAGATTTAAAGGATCAGCAATTGCACAAAATGTAACGCCAGATCAATTACCAGAATCTTTCCGAGTTAAATTAAAAGATCCAACTAAGTTTGCTGTTATCGAAAGCGCATTTAGTGGGCGACCTGGTGTTGATATTGTTCAAGATCAACGAGCAATTTTGGATAAGTTCTTCAAGCTTCTTGCAGTGCTTCGAAATGGCGCACTTGCAATTGGTTTAGCTTCCGTACTTACCGCATCATTGCTAATTAGCAATACATTAAGAATTGCAGCCTTTAACCGCCGCCGCGAAACCGGTGTTATGAAATTAGTTGGAGCATCATCATTTTCAATCCAACTTCCATTCTTACTTGAAGGTGTATTTGCTGCGATCTCTGGTTGGTTTGTGGCAACTGGATTCTTGGCTGGATTTAAATGGGTGATAGATAACAAGGTTGCCCCACTTCTTACATTCACCCAATTCTTTACATGGGGCGATGTTGTAAGTGCTTCACTATTACTGCTTCTTACAGGTTTACTCGTAAGCAGCATTGCATCAGTTGTAACCCTACGTAAATATCTAAAGGTTTAAGCAGGCCGGTTTTAGGTCTAGTGCGCCTATGGTCAAAGAATTAGGCAAAAAGATAATTGCCCAAAATAAAACTGCTCGGCATGACTTCTTTATCGAAGAGGTTTATGAGTGCGGCTTGGTTCTAACTGGTACTGAAGTTAAATCACTTCGTGCTGGTCGTGCCACATTAACCGATGGTTATGCAATGGCCCGTGATGGTGAAATCTGGGTAAGTGGCGTTCATATTCCGGAATACAACCAGGGCAGCTGGACTAATCATCCACCAAGAAGAGATAGAAAACTTTTATTACACAAACGAGAGATTGCGCAAATAAATGGCGTAATCAAACAAGGTGGATTAACCCTGATTCCACTCTCACTTTACTTTAAAGATGGAAAAGCAAAAATTGAAATAGCAATTGCGAAGGGTAAAAAAGCACACGATAAACGAAATACCTTGATGGAAAAACAAGCAGAGCGTGAAGTTGCTCGAGAGGTATCGAGAAGAAACTCAGGCAAGGGTGGCAAGAGAAGTAAAGATCAGGATTACGACTAGTAATTAAAACCAGCAATTAATGCTTAAATCTGTAACGATTAACAGTTTCTGGAATAACCCTCTAAAATATGTGGTTCAGTACTAATACAACTACATAAAGAAAAAACTAGATTAAGAATCTAGACGCTTTAATCTTGGGGGTGATCGGTCTCGACTTTAGTCGTTACTTCAAGGGAAGCGGGCCGAGGAAGCCGTGATGATCTCGTAAACCACAAAAACATGGCAAAATATAAGCGCAAGTAAAACTGCCGCTGATTATCAACTAGCTGCCTAAGCTAGCTCTGATGTCCGTTACCCAGAGTTTGTTCTCGCCTCTGGATCTAACGTCGCTAGGGAACTTACCTCTAATCATGTTGCGGGGATTAATAGGGAAATAAAACTGTAACTGAGTTCGTAAACTACTTGTGCATGTGAGAGTTTGAACTGAGAAAACGATAATTGCACTACGCCCGTAGAAGACTTGGATGATAGCTAGAGGACCCGGGTTCAATTCCCGGCACCTCCACTTACTTTTTAAATTACTTTTTAAATACTCTATACAAAGCAACTAATGCAATTGCAATCCCAAAACCACCAATGATTTTTCCACCTGCTGAATTAACGTTGTTATAAATCTGATGCCCAATAACTAGTGAAATCCCAGCTAATACAATTGTGAGAATTCTTTGAAGTGGTTTTACTGTTACATTTGAAAGAGCTCTGGTTTTACGGAAAGTTAATAGTAAAGCTGCAATTCCCGAAACAAACATAGTTAGCATTATGAGTGAAACTAACAGTGCTAAAGATTCCATGTTGTTATTCTAATGAATAATCACCAAATAGGATTGTCAATCACCAATTTGGTTGTCTAATTAATGAACGTAACGAGTATCTCTTCCAAGAGAGTATGTGTAAATCTATATAACTCCATTTACCTGAATGTCTCTCTGCCTAGAGTATGAATAAATCTAAGCAACTTCATTTACAGGGCGAGCTGGAACAAAGTACTTTTTTCCGAGTGGTGAAATCCATTCACATGAACCATCTGAGTTGCTAGTTAACTTCCAGCCACCATGAGTTTTCATTTGGTGATGGCGTCTACAAAGAACTCCAAGATTATTTGCTGAAGTTTTTCCACCATCATCCCAAGCTTGCACATGATCAATGTCTGATCTTCGAGCACTTTGTCTGCAACCGGGGAATCTGCAAGTTTGATCTCGGGCTATTAGGAAATCCTTTAAATCCTGTGGTGGTTCGTAACTTTGTCTTCCATAGTCAATTAAATTTCCAGTAATTGGATCTGTAATAAATCTTCGCCAGTTTGCATCAGCAGCAAGCTCTCTTGCAACACTCGCAGGTATTGCTCCGTAACCAGAGATTTGCCCTGGATTTTCAGCCAGCCCTAACAATGTTGGCAAATCAATTGTTAAATTGACTGTTACTGGACGTCGGTGATTAAAGTTTTCACTCAAAGAAGTAGCAAGATAAGCGGATGCAAGTTGAGTCAGTGCGTCCGCACGTTTCATGTCGATACTTCTTTTTTCTGAATTGCTGATTGAATTGCTGATTGAATCGCTGATTGAATCGCTGTTTAAATTGCTATCTATATCTTTGGATTCACGGTTGCTAGCATTAAGGGAAGAATTATCTGCAGAGAAATTATTCACCTCAGCTCTGGCCAACTTATCGATTGCTAACATGATTGTTTGCGCATCTTGTGCAGGTAAGAATGCAACTAAAGTGCACATCCCATCAGACTCTGGGAAGAGTGAAACTTTTCTTGCATCTCGTGCAATAGATACCGCATCTTCAAATTCATTTGGAGCCAATTTGGCTATCGTTGATCTAACTTTGTTTGCTACCTGCGAAGGCGTATGGAACTCTGCATGAGCAAGTGCTTTTTCTTCTATTTCCTTTATAACTAAATTTGAGGCACCTCTACTAATTATCTCTGCACTTTCTTTGGCTATTACAGTGGCGTGCGCTGCTGAGATTTCTCCAGTTGCAAGTGCTGAACATATTGTTGGTAAATGATTGGTTAATGTTCGCGCAACATCAATTCTGATTTGTGCAGTATTAGGTGACAACCGTAATGCGCTTGCAACCTCTTCTCGCTCAGCATCATCTACTCCCGACCACATCGACTCGGCCTCAGTAGGTTGATCTCCAGCCACTGCAACTATCGCTTTTTGCATTAAGGCTTGTAACCAGCCAGTTTGTTTCTCTAAAGCTGCCAAATAATCAATTCGTCTTGGTTTGGAAAGATTAAATGGATCGATCTTGACTAGCTCAGCAAGTACTTCCACGCCAGCATTTTTTCTTAATAAGGTAATGACGAAATCCTCTGAATCTGGAGCGGTCAACATTGTTGAGTTATCGCCAAAATTTGTAATTTCGTTCATGTGGTGAATATTTATTTATTCCACTGACAATTAGTTGATAATCAAAGAAAACAATTCAATTAATGTGGATAACTACTTACTTAACCCCACCCCTCAACTTCTCCAACTCCACCCGCATCTCCTGCGGTAACTTTTCACCAATCTTCTTAAACCACTC
>CAESAM010000013.1_pt1 | contig 16816 bp, 16 predicted proteins | sample 7263631 | NCBI WGS metagenome assembly CAESAM01 (sample SAMEA6814156, study PRJEB35770) | uncultured Actinomycetes bacterium | biome: Freshwater; feature: Freshwater reservoir; material: water | place: Czech Republic | collected 2017-06-27 | depth 30m m | reverse complement strand
CTGTTGATTCGGTAATTCCAAATGATTTACTTGATGTGATTGCCAAGGAAACTGGCGCAGCAATGGTGCGTTATGTAAATCTGGTGACAGAGTGAAATCATTTAATTTAGCGGTAATTGCCGGAGATGGAATTGGCCCAGAGGTTGTAGATGAGGGCCTAAAGGTTTTAGATGCAGTATCGAAAAAATATGATCTAACCTTTAATAAAACTCCTTATGAATTAGGTGCTAAGTACTGGCATAAAACTGGTGAGACACTTCCTGATTCAGTAATGGCAGAGCTAGCAAAGGCTGATGTTATTTTGCTTGGCGCAGTTGGAGATCCCTCCGTGCCAAGTGGCGTGCTTGAGCGCGGTTTATTACTAAAGCTTCGCTTTGCCTTTGAGCATTACATAAATCTTCGCCCCGCAAAGTTATTTCCTGGTGTTACCTCACCTATTACCAATAACAAAGGTATTGATTTTGTTGTAGTTCGTGAAGGCACAGAAGGTTTATATGTTGGTGCCGGTTCTATTAAAGATGAGGGCACTAAAACAGAGCTAGCTATTGAAGAATCAATTAATACTTACAAAGGTGTTGAGCGAGTAATTCGCGACGCATTCAATCGCGCACAAGCTCGACCACGCAAGAAATTAACCTTGGTTCATAAGAACAATGTATTAACTCGCGCCGGTGGACTTTGGACCCGCGTATTTAATGAGATTGCCAAAGAGTTTCCAGAGATCACAACTGATTACTTGCATGTGGATGCTGCGTCAATGTTTTTTGTAACCGACCCAGAGCGCTTTGATGTGGTAGTTACCGATAACTTATTTGGTGACATCATTACTGATATTGCAGCTGCTATTTGTGGTGGAATTGGACTTGCCGCAAGTGGCAACATAAATCCAACTGGTGCATACCCATCGATGTTTGAACCAGTTCATGGCAGCGCACCTGATATTGCTGGTAAGAATTTAGCTGATCCAACTGCAACAGTTTTATCAGTTGCCATGATGTTAAATCACTTGGGTGAGGCAAAGGCAGCAGCAGATGTAGAGGCAGCAGTTGCTGCAGATCTACTTGCACGTGGTGATAAGAAGCGTTCAACTGCAGAAATTGGCGATGCATTAGCAAAGGCAGTTGCATGAAGGTAATAAGCACTCCATCTACTAATCCAGTTTCTGATAAAGACCGCAATGAAAAATTAGCTGCCCCTGGTTTTGGTAAGTACTACACCGATCACATGGTGATTGCAGAGTGGAATGAAGCAACTGGTTGGTCAGATGCGCAGTTACAAGCTTATGCACCGTTATCACTAGATCCTGCAACAATGGTTTTTCATTACGGCCAAGAGATCTTTGAAGGTATGAAGGCATACATCCAACCTGATGGTGGAATTTCATTATTTAGACCAGATGCAAATGCAAAGCGTTTTGCAAAATCTGCTGCGCGTATTGCTCTGCCTGAAATGCCAGTTGATTTCTTTGTTGAAACAGTTGAAGCATTAGTAAAAGCAGATAAGAATTGGGTGCCAAAAAATGTAGGTGAATCTCTTTATATTCGCCCATTTATGATTGCAACCGAGGTTGGCTTAGGTGTTAGACCATCAAATAAAGCCACATATATTTTAATTGCTACACCTGCTGCTGCTTACTTCAATGCCGCAAATGCTGTAACTGTTTGGATTTCAACTGAGTATGTACGTGCTGCAATTGGTGGAACTGGTGAGGCAAAGTGTGGTGGAAACTATGCAGCATCTTTAGTTGCACAAAAACAAGCAGCGGCTGAAGGATGCGATCAAGTTGTTTGGATCGATGCCAAAGAGCGTAAGTGGATTGAAGAGATGGGTGGCATGAATCTTTACTTTGTAAAAGGTAAAGGCAGTGATGCCAAGATCGTCACACCAAAATTAACTGGCACATTACTTCCTGGAATTACTCGCGATTCAATTTTGGCAGTAGCTGCCGATCTTGGATATCAAACTGAAGAGGTAATGATTTCAATGGATGATTGGCGCGATGGCGTTAAATCAGGTGAGATCTCTGAAATCTTTGCCTGTGGAACAGCAGCTGTTGTATCTGCTGTTGGAACTGCTAAATCTGCGCAGGGCACATGGGTAACTGGTGATGGAAAACCTGGTCCGATTACAAATCAAATTCGCCAAACATTACTTGGAATTCAACATGGAACAATTGCTGATAAGCATGGCTGGAATAAGAAAGTTATCTAATGCCAGTAAATGATTCCTTTCATATCTACGACACCACCCTTCGTGATGGCGCCCAACAAGAGGGTTTAAATCTCTCTGTTCACGACAAATTAACTATCGCCCGTCATCTAGATGATTTAGGTGTTGGTTTTATTGAAGGTGGCTGGCCAGGAGCAAACCCAAAGGACACTGAATTTTTTAAGTTGGCGCAAACTGAGTTAAAACTTAAGAATGCAACATTTGTAGCATTTGGTGCAACTCGCAGACCAGGTGTGAAAGCAGCAGATGATGTTCTACTTCGTGCATTACAAGATTCCAGAGCTGCAGCTGTAACACTTGTTGCTAAAAGCCATGATCGCCATGTTGATCTTGCACTTAAAACACATTTAGATGAAAACCTAGCAATGATTAAGGATTCAATTGAATTCTTAAAGGCTGGGGGACAGCGCGTATTCCTAGATGCAGAACATTTCTTTGATGGTTACATTTCAAATAAAGCTTATGCATTAGAGGTAGTTCGCACCGCTGTTGAAGCAGGCGCCGATGTAGTTGCACTTTGCGATACCAATGGCGGCATGCTTCCTGATGAACTTTCAAATATTGTGCATGAAGTACTAACTGCTTCAAAGGCTCGTCTTGGAATTCATTGTCACAATGACACAGGTTGCGCAGTTGCTAACTCACTTGCTGCCGTTGCTGCTGGTGTCACACATGTGCAGGGAACATTAAATGGTTATGGTGAGCGAACCGGTAATGCTGATCTGGTTAATATCATTGCAAATCTAGAGCTAAAGAAAGAAAAATTAGTTTTACCAACTGGAAAACTACAAGAAGCATTCCGGATCTCTCACGCAGTTGCTGAAATTACCAATGTGGCGCCAAGTGCGCGCCAGCCATATGTTGGAGTTTCTGCCTTTGCTCATAAAGCAGGATTACATGCATCTGCCATCAAAGTAGATCCCATGATGTATCAACATGAGTCACCAGAAGCAGTTGGCAATGACATGCGAATGTTGGTCTCTGAGATGGCTGGCCGGGCTTCAATTGAATTAAAGTCACAGGAGTTAGGAATTGATTTAGGTGGCAATAAAGAATTAATTTCGCGTGTAGTAGATAAGGTAAAAGAGTTAGAGGGTAAAGGCTTTACCTTTGAAGCAGCGGATGCATCCTTTGATTTACTTCTTCGCACAGAAGTTGCTGGCAAGCGCCCAACATTTTTCACAATTGAAGATTGGCAAACCACTGTTCACCAAGATGAATCTGGCAAAGTAACTTCAAAGGCAACACTTAAATTAAAAGCAAATGGTGAAGAGATCTCATCTTCTGGTTCAGGAAATGGTCCAGTTAACGCAATTGATACCGCACTTCGCAGTGGTTTAGAAAAGTTTTATCCAGAACTATCAAAGTTAGAACTTACAGATTACAAAGTTCGTATCTTGGAAGGTCGCCTAGGAACTGGCGCGGTTACCCGAGTATTAGTTGAGACCAGTGATGGCGCGGGTGAGTGGAGCACAGTTGGTGTTCATGAAAACATTATTGCCGCATCTGCGATGGCATTAAATGATGCAGTTACCTATGGCTTACTAAGACAAGGCCGTAAACCCGAGTAATCTCAAGCCTTATGTCCACGCAATTAATCGCTCAGTATGAAGAGCATCTTGCGATGGTTAGAAATTTATCTGATAACTCAATTCGTGGTTATGTTGGAGATTTAGAGTCATTCCTGGCTCATATGGAGAAACTAAAGGTTTTAGAGTTTAAAGATTTAACAATTGAACACATCAGATCTTGGCTAGCAAACCTACAAACCACCGGAGTTGCTCGAAGCACATTAACTAGAAGAATTGTTTCAATTCGCGCTTTTACAAATTGGGCGGCAAGTAATGGTTGGTTAACTAGTGATCTAGGCGCCAATCTTTCAATTCCAAAAGCACATCGCACATTGCCAGAAATTTTAGATGTTGATGAGGCTGCGCAAATATTAAAAGCACTTGAGGTTAAGGCAGGGGAAGAGGTAAGCGCGGTTAACCTAAGAGATCTAGCAATGCTGGAAGTTTTATACGCATCTGGGATTCGTGTTTCCGAGTTATGCGGTTTAAATCTTGGCGATATTGATGCATCAAGAAATACTTTAAGTGTGATTGGTAAAGGTGATCGACAAAGAGTTGTGCCACTTGGAATTCCGGCTATGAAGGCGCTTCAAAATTACTTAAGTAATGGCCGTAGTGAGTTTTTAAATAACAAATCAGCAGATGCGGTGTTTTTAGGTTCGCGTGGTAAGAGAATTGATCAGCGCACTGTGCGCGAGGTTGTCTATGAAGCGATGAAAGCAGTTGGTGCCACGATGGGACCACATGGACTCAGGCATAGTGCGGCTACACATTTATTAGAAGGTGGCGCTGATCTTCGAACAGTGCAAGAGATCTTGGGTCATGCATCTCTTGCAACAACGCAGATCTATACCCATGTTTCTCCTGAGCGTTTGCAATCTGCTTACAAGCAAGCACATCCGCGCGCATGAAGATTGATTTAGCTTTAGGAATTACTGAGTTAAGTAAACGCATTAAACAAGATGATTTTGTACGTGCAGTTTTATCTGGCAGGCGCCGAAATATGCAGCCAAGCTTTGAGCGAGTAGATATCAAACCGGTAATGATTAAAGATGAGATTAAATTACAAATTATTAGCAGTGATGAACGGCAGGCAACTACAAAAAATGTTGAGCTAGATTTTGATTTCGAGCCAATGTTGGCAAGTGGCTTTGCCAATTTACAGGCTGATACAACAAGTGAGAGTTATTCAATTCGAGTAAGTAAAAAAGATGAAGCACTTGTTGCAATAGGCAAGGTAAAGCTAGAGCGAGTGTTAAATCATGATCGCATAAAGCAGAGATTGCTGGCAGAGAACAACCCAATCTTTAAGGCACTTGAGATGAGTGATGTGTTGGGGCGAATTAAGCCAACCAAGATGGATAAGTACAAACAGGTTGAGGAGTTCTTAAGGTTACTTATTCCCACAATAGAGGATGAGGTTAAAGATCAAGATTCCTTGTCGATAGTTGATTTAGGTTGCGGTCATGCCTATTTAACCTTTGGTGTGCAGGAGTACTTCAAAGACAAGTACAAAAATGTTTCCGTTTTAGGAGTTGATGAGCGAGTTGATTCAAAGGATCACAATGAGAAGGTTGCGGCAAAGTTAAAGGTTGATGCTAAATTTTTGGCGGCGAAGATTGCAGATACACCGGCGCAAAAAGTTGATATTGCAATCGCACTTCATGCATGTGATACCGCAACAGATGATGCAATTGCTTGGGCGGTAAATAATGCAGCGCAGGTAATAATGGTGGCTCCTTGTTGTATGCATGAGCTGCAAACACAAGTTAAGGAGGCGCCAGAGCCATGGGGAATGCTGACCAAGTATGGTTTAGTGAAAGAGCGGTTGGTTGATTTGATGACTGATTCACTGCGCGGACAAATCTTAAAATTACTTGGTTATCGAGTAGATATTGTGGAGTTTATTGGTGGTGAACATACTGCGCGAAATATCATGATTCGCGCAGTTAAAACTGGGGCAGCGGTGCAGGTGATTGATAAAGAGCGTTATGAAAAGATGATTAAAGAGTGGAATGTCACTCCATATTTAGCAAAGTTATTAGCAACTCAATTAAAAGCTGCGGCGGGAGTAAGCAATATCTGAGGAGTAGCACTTGCCAACTCCTTCACAATTAATCGGCTCAGCTTTTCCAATAAATACACCAGCAATTAATGCGATCGATGCTGCAGTCAGGGCAGCGATTGTTTTCATGGCTTAAGGATTTATTTATTCGCACCTTTCAACGGGATTACCGGGGATTGGTGTGGAAAAAGCACCCCTGTGGGTCAGGTAGGATTTGCCTCAGCACAGATTGTTAAAGATCTGTGACTTCACGCAATCTCTAGTTGGTTTTACCAGCTAATGAACCTGTTCGGTCTGATGAAAATCAGTCGGTTTAGATTGCTAGGGATTAATCAAATTGATTAATCAACAACCGAGTGCGATTAATTCTTTTGCGAATTAATGGCGAAAAGGAGTCTGCCACCATGGCGGTAGTAACAATGCGAGAGCTGCTAGACAGCGGTGTTCACTTCGGACACCAAACACGTCGCTGGAACCCAAAGATGAAGCGCTACATCTTCACAGAGCGCAACGGCATCTACATCATCGATATCCAACAATCACTTGCGCTAATTGATAGTGCTTATGAGTTTATTAAGAATGAGGTTGCTAAGGGCGGCCACGTTTTATTTGTTGGAACTAAAAAGCAAGCACATGAACCAATCAAGCAACAATCAGCACGTGTGGGAATGCCATATGTAACTGAGCGCTGGTTAGGTGGAATGCTGACAAACTTCCCAACTGTATACAAGCGTGTGCAACGCCTAAAAGAGTTGGAAGCATTAGAAACAGCTAATGATCAATTATTAACTAAGAAAGAGTTACTTGTTCTTCGTCGCGAGCGCGAGAAGTTAAATAAGAACCTTGACGGTATTCGCAACATGACCAAACTGCCATCGGCTATTTGGGTTGTAGATACTAAGAAGGAACACCTTGCAGTAGCAGAGGCAAAGAAGTTAGGAATTCCAGTAGTGGCAATTCTTGACACTAACTGCGATCCAGATGAAATTGATTTTAAGATTCCTGGAAATGATGATGCTATCCGTTCAATCGCACTTCTTACTCGCGTAATGACAGATGCAATTGCAGCAGGACTTGCACTTCGTTCACAACAAGCAGCAAAGCTTGCTGATGCAGCAGCAAAGGAAGCGGCTGAAAAAGCTGCAGCTACTGCTGATCAACCACTTGCTGATTGGGAGAAAGATTTAATTAAGGAACCAACAGCTGATGCTGCTAAAACAGAAACTGCGGGTGCTTAATTGGCTTACTCAGCAGATGATGTAAAGCGCCTGCGCGAATTAACTGCAGCAGGAATGTTGGATTGCAAGAAAGCATTAGATGAAGCAGATGGCGATTTTGATAAGGCTGTTGAGATCATCCGTGTTAAAGGTCTGAAGGGTGTAACTAAACGCGAGGGTCGTTCAACCTCAAATGGTTTAGTAACTGCAAAGGCTGAAGGCGATCTTGGTGTGATGTTAGAACTTAACTGCGAAACAGATTTCGTGGCAAAGGGTGAGCGTTTCCAAGAGTTAGCTGATGAATTATTAAATCACTTAGCATCTTCAAAGATTGCAGATCTATCTGCCTTTCTTGCTTCAAAGCTGGCATCAGGTAAAACTGTGCAAGAGCGCGTAGATGAAGGCAATGCAACACTTGGTGAGAAGATTGAAATCAAACGCATCTCAGTTCTTACTGGTTCACCAGTAGCGCTGTACTTGCACAAGACTTCACCTGATCTACCAGCTCAAGTTGGTGTGCTTGTTCAATTAAAGAGCGCAGCAGCAGAAGCAGGTCGCGATATTGCTCAACACATCGCAGCATTTGCACCGCAATTTATTAGTCGTGATCAAGTACCAGCAGATCAGATTGAGAAAGAGCGTCGCCTTGCTGAGGAGACTGCTCGTAATGAAGGTAAGCCAGATGCGGCAATCGCAAAGATTGTGGAAGGTCGCGTAACTGGATTTGTTAAGGAAGTTTCACTTCTAGAGCAAGCCTTCGCAAAGGATGCAAAGAAGACGGTCCAACAAATTCTTGATGAGGCTAAGACCGCCGTGTCCGCCTTCAATAGATTCCGAGTGGGTCAGTAAACTTAAGTTCAGTAACAGTAATTAGATAAGGAGCGCTTGTGCCACGTAAGGGTTATAAACGAGTGCTCCTTAAATTATCTGGTGAAGTATTTGGTGGCGAAAAAGGCATTGGTGTTGATCCCGATGTAGTCCACGATGTAGCAAATCAAATTGCAGAGGTTGTTCGTGGTGGCACAGAGCTGGCAATTGTTGTCGGTGGCGGTAATTACTTCCGTGGCGCAGAGTTACAACAACGCGGTATGGATCGCGCTCGCGCAGATTACATGGGCATGCTTGGCACAGTTATGAACTGTTTAGCACTTCAAGATTTTCTAGAAAAAGCAGGTATTGAAACTCGTGTGCAAACTGCAATTGCTATGGGACAAGTTGCTGAACCATATGTGCCACGCAGAGCAATTCGCCACCTAGAAAAAGGTCGCGTAGTTATTTTTGGTGCTGGCGCTGGAATGCCATTTTTTACAACGGACACAGTTGCAGCTCAACGCGCACTTGAAATTGGATCTGATGCATTACTTCTTGCTAAATCTGGTGTTGATGGTGTTTACAACGCAGATCCAAGAAAAGATAAGAGTGCTACCAAATATGAAAGTATCTCTTACGATGAAGTTTTATCTAAATCTCTAGCTGTTGCAGATGCAGCAGCTTTTGCGCTCTGCCGCGAGAACAAATTACCAATTGTGGTCTTTGATTTGAAGCAAAATGGCAACATCAAGCGGGCGGTTAAGGGTGAAAGTATCGGAACTCTAGTTTCTTAACTAGAATAACGATTACTTAAAGGAGAATTAAATGTCAGATCTAAATACATCACTTGCAGATTGTTCAACCAAAATGAACAAGGCAATTGATGTTGCCAAAGAGGATTTCGCAGCCATCCGCACAGGTCGTGCGCACCCAGCAATGTTTGCCAAGTTAATGGTTGATTACTACGGCACCGGAACTCCACTTGCCCAACTTGCAACTGTGCAAGTACCAGAGGCTCGTCTGGCATTAATTACGCCATACGATAAAGGAGCACTTGCTGCAATCGAGAAGGCAATTCGTGACTCTGATTTAGGTGTTAATCCAGGTTCAGATGGTGTTGTTATTCGCGTTAACTTTCCGCAATTAACTGAAGAGCGTCGCAAAGAGTTTATTAAAGTTGCAAAATCAAAGGCTGAGGATTCAAAGGTTGCTATTCGTGGCGTTCGCCGAATTGCGAAAGAGGCGATGGAAAAATTAGAGAAAGATGGCAAGGTTGGTAAAGATGATCTAGTTCGCGCTGAAAAAGAGCTAGAGAAAATTACTTCAGATCACGTAGCCAAGATTGATGAACTTTTAAAGCATAAAGAAGCTGAACTGCTAGAAGTTTAATAATGGCTGATCTGCATTCAATAAATGATGCGATAAACAAACGCGCTGGGCGTAAATTACTGCCTTCAATTTTAGTTTCCTTAACCTTACTTACCTTAATCTTTGGCACCATAAATCTTGAACCAAAATTATTTTTACTTCTTATTCTGATCGCCATCATGCTGGGTGTTCGTGAATTAACCCATGCCTATCGCGCCGGTGGCATTGAATTACCAGATCTGCCAATCATGTTAATTGCCTCGGTCATTTTGGTGGCCTCTTGGTTTGGTGGCACTGAAGGTTTAGCTGTCTCAACCGGATTATCAATTCCAATTTTGATGTTCTTCTTACTTATGATTTCACAAAAAGATTTTATTAAACGTTCAACCTCTGCAGTCTTTGCTGTTTTTTACTTAGCAGTTTTAGGTGGATTTATTTTGCTAGTTGCAAATCATCCAGATGGTGGCAAGCGAATACTGGCGCTCGTTATTTTGATTGCTTGCAACGACACCTTTGCCTACTTTGCCGGCGTGCTATTTGGTAAACATAAAATGGCGCCAACCATCAGCCCAAAGAAATCTTGGGAGGGTTTAGTCGGTGGATTAATCGCATCCTTAATTGGTGGGGCATTGGTATTTCAAAACGCTTTTGAAACGCAATGGTATGTGGGCTGCGCAGTTGGAGTTATGACGGTAATTACTGCAACATGTGGTGATTTAATTGAAAGTGCAATTAAGCGCGATCTTGCAATTAAAGATATGTCTAATTTATTACCAGGCCATGGCGGCATTATGGATCGCCTTGATTCGGCATTATTTACCGCACCTGCTGTTTGGTTTGCCTTTGAATTAATTAATCGGTATTTGTAGTGGTTGATTTAGTCTTTGATCCTCCTGCGCCAAAAAAGAAAACACCAATTCATTTAGCCGACTTAACTGTTGCAGAGCGCAAAGCACGCGCGGAAGAGCTTGGTTTGCCGGCATTTCGTGCCAATCAATTAGCGGTGCACTTCTTTACTCATTACAACGATGATTCTGACACTTGGAGCGATATTCCAAAGGAGCTGCGCCAACCACTTGCGGATGCATTTTTACCTAAATTAATTACCTTAGTTCGCTCCATTACCTGTGATGGTGGTAAAACTCGTAAGGATCTTTGGCGCTTACACGATGGTGTTTTAGTGGAGTCGGTTTTAATGAAATACACCGATCGCACCACTGTTTGTATCTCATCTCAAGCAGGTTGTGGCATGAACTGTCCATTTTGCGCAACCGGACAAGCTGGTTTAACTAGAAATTTAACTGCTGGTGAAATTACCGCCCAAGTTGTAATGGCTGCTAAAGCATGTGCTGCTGGTGAATTACCTGGGGGGCAAACTCGATTATCAAATGTGGTATTTATGGGAATGGGTGAGCCACTAGCTAATTACAAGCCAGTGATGCAATCTGTTCGAAATTTATCTAGCCCACAACCTAACGGCTTAGGTATTGGCGCCAGATCAATTACCGTTTCCACTGTTGGTTTAGTAAATGGCATTGATAAATTAATTGATGAGGATATTCCGGTAACGCTAGCAATTTCATTACATACACCTGATGATGAATTACGCGATACTTTGGTGCCAATTAACTCACGATGGAAGGTTAAAGAGGTTTTACAAGCTGCCGACCGTTATGAAGCAAAGACTGGAAGACGTTACTCAATTGAGTATGCATTAATTCGCGATATTAATGACCAAGCATGGCGGGCAGATTTGTTGGGCCGATTACTTAAGAATAAAAACGCCCATGTTAATTTAATTCCACTTAATCCAACTCCTGGTTCTAAATGGACCGCATCTCGCCCAGAGGATGAGCGAGCCTTTGTGGAAATTCTGGAGGGTTATGGCGTTCCGGTAACGGTGCGCGATACCCGAGGCCGAGAGATTGATGGAGCATGTGGTCAATTAGCGGCGGCCGAAGTATCCTCGGCTAAGTAACTCATTAAATAGCTTTTAAATTTAAGAAAGGTTTTACCGTGAAGGCGCTAAAGAATTTTGTAAATGGAAAGTTTGTTGATTCTAAATCTGGCAAAACTACCGAGTTAATTAATCCAGCAACTGGAAAAGCATTTGCTACTGCGCCAAATTCAAATGAAGCAGATGTTGATGCAGCACTTCAAGCTGCCGCTGCCGCCTTTCCAGCATGGCGCGATACAACTCCATCGCTTCGCCAAAAAGCCTTACTTAAAATTGCTGATGCGTTAGAGGCAAATGCTGAAAAATTAGTTGCCATCGAATCAGAAAACTGTGGCAAGCCAATCTCGGTAACCATGAGCGAAGAGATTCCGCCAATGATTGATCAGATTAGATTTTTTGCCGGAGCTGCTCGAAATCTTGAAGGTAAATCAGCTGGTGAGTACATGAATGGCATGACCTCATTTATTCGCCGCGAACCAATTGGTGTTTGTGCACAAGTAACACCTTGGAATTACCCAATGATGATGGCGGTATGGAAGTGGGCGCCGGCAATTGCTGCGGGAAATACTGTTGTTTTAAAACCATCAGATACCACACCTGCTTCAACATTATTTATGGCAGAGATTATGAGTGAGTTTTTACCTGCTGGTGTTTTCAATGTGGTTTGCGGAGAGCGCGATACTGGACGTGCCTTAATTGCGCACAAGATTCCAGCGATGGTTTCAATTACTGGATCAATTCGTGCTGGTATTGAGGTAGCAAAAACTGCTGCAGATGATGTGAAGAAGGTTCACCTAGAGCTTGGTGGAAAAGCACCCGTTGTTGTGTTTGCAGATTCAGATTTAGCAGCTGCTGCTGAAACTATTGCCATCACTGGATTTTTCAACGCCGGTCAAGATTGCACAGCTGCAACTCGCGTAATTGTTGAAGCATCTGCATATGAGAAGTTTGTGGAATTACTTGCTAATGAGGCAAATACCAAGATTGCAGTTGGAAATCCGGATGAGGATGTTTTAGTTGGTCCAGTAAATAATGCTAATCAACTAGAGCGAGTAAAAGGATTTATTGATCGCTTGCCATCACATGCCAAAATTGTTGCTGGAGGTGCGGTACTAGATCGTCCAGGATTTTTCTTTGCACCAACTGTGGTGGCAGATCTAAAACAAGATGATGAGATTATTCAAAATGAGGTTTTTGGACCGGTTATTACAGTTCAAAAATTTGCAGATGAGGCGCAAGCAATTGAGTACGCAAATGGTGTTGAGTACGGATTGGCATCTAGCGTTTGGACCAAAGATCATGGTCGTGCAATGCGTCTTGCCAAAGCATTTGATTTTGGTTGCGTCTGGATTAACTGTCATATTCCATTGGTTGCGGAAATGCCGCATGGTGGATTTGGTAGATCAGGCGTTGGTAAGGATCTTTCTGGCTATGGCTTTGAGGATTACACCAGAATTAAGCATGTAATGACCAATATAAATGCTTAACACCCAGCCATTTCGGGTCTAGGATCGGTCCATTCATTTAGCTGAACTCCCCACAGCTTCTTAGTTAGAAAGTGGTGCGATGACCAACAACAGTTCCAACACAAATAAAGATAAGTTAAATAAGTTAGCTGCAGATAATTCGATTCCATCAGAGATTAAAAACTTAATTTCTAAATCATTATCACGCAGAACAGTGTTGGCAGGAGTTGGTGGCGCAGGAGCAGCAGTTGCACTTGCATCATGCAGTAGTGGTGGCGGTTCCTCAGCAGAGAATGTTCGCTGGGCAAACTGGACAGAGTATTTAGATTATGACGAGGCGACTGGTGAAAACCCATCCTTAGTTGATTTCACTAAAGCAAATGGCATTGAAGTTTCATACAAAGAAGCAGTTCTAGATAATGATGAGTTCACCGCTCCATTGTTAGATAAGTTGCAATCTAAAAAAGATATTGGTTATGACTTAGTAACACTTACCGACTGGATGACTGCGCGCTGGATCCGCTTGGGTTACACAGCAAAGTTCTCAGATGGCAGCATCCCAAATAAAGTTAATTTGCAAGCCTCACTACAAAATCCATCATTTGATCCAGGTCGCACACAATCACTTCCTTGGCAAGGCATCATGGCTGGTATTGGTTGGAACAGTGAAAAGATTCCTGGTGGAATTAAATCAATCGCGCAATTATTCTCACCAAAAAATAAGGGCAAGGTAGTTGTGCTCTCTGAAATGCGCGACACCATGGGCTTAATTTTGTTACACCTTGGAATTGATCCATCAAAGGATTTCACAGAAGATCAATTTATGAAGGGTATTGATTTCCTAGCTAAGCAAATTAAAGATGGCATTGTTATTGGCGTTAAGGGAAATGAATACACCCAAGATCTTCGTGATGGAAATGTTTGGGCAGTAGTTGGTTGGTCTGGCGATATGTTCCAACTTAAGGCAGAGTCTGAAGGCAAGTTCGACTTCGCAATTGCCGAAGAGGGCGGCATGATCGCAAATGACAACCTAATGATTCCGGCAACTGCAACAAATAATGCAGCGGTTGAGAAGTTAATTAATTACTACTACGACCCAGTAATTGCAGCCAAGGTTGCCGCATTTGTTAACTACGTCTGTCCAGTAGTTGGTGCGCAAGAGGAGATGGCAAAGTTTGATGCTGAATTAGCAAAGAGCGAGTTCATCTTCCCAACTGCAAAGACAAATTCACAGTTGAAGATTTTCCGTGCCCTAACTGCAGCTGAAGAAACTAAGTTCCAAACTGCGTTTCAATCGGTGGCTGGTAACGCCTAATGGCAGTTGACGCGTCAACTTCTGCTAAGGGCGACTTAATACTTAAAAACCTCACCAAAACTTATGGTGATTTCAATGCGGTTGATGATCTTTCATTAGTAATTCCGAAAGGTTCATTTTTCGCATTACTTGGACCATCTGGTTGCGGTAAAACTACAACGCTGCGAATGATTGCAGGACTTGAAGAGCCAACATCTGGCAACATTTGCGTTGGTGAAACAGATATCACCGATATGAAACCTTATAAACGTCCAGTTAATACCGTTTTCCAAAATTACGCATTATTCCCACATCTTTCTATCTTTGAAAATATTGCATTTGGTCTGCGCCGTCGCGGCGTTAGCGATGCCGAAGTTAAGGCGCAGGTAGATAAGGTGTTAAATCTGGTTGAACTTCCACAACTGGCAGAGCGCAAACCAAATCAATTATCTGGCGGGCAACAACAACGTATTGCGGTGGCTCGTGCGATTGTTAATAAGCCAGCATTGTTGTTACTAGATGAACCACTTGGCGCACTTGATCTAAAGCTTCGTCGCCAAATGCAGATTGAATTAAAATGGATTCAAACTGAAATCGGAATTACCTTCGTTCATGTAACTCATGATCAAGAAGAGGCAATGACCATGGCAGACACAATTGCAGTGATGAACAATGGCAAGATAGAACAAATGGGCTCACCTGATGAGTTATATGACTCACCAAAGACTAAGTTTGTGGCTAACTTCCTAGGACAATCCAATTTAATTCCCGGAACCATCTCTGGCACCGATGGCGATAACTTAATTATTGATCTTTATGGAACCAAGGTGGCAGTTCCTAAAAAACGCAGCTCAGCAACAGGCAACTCAGCGCTAGTTGGTATTCGTCCAGAGAAATTCCGCATTTCAGCAGAAGGTAAGGGCGCGACTGGAAATGTATTAACTGGTGGCGTGGTCTCTGATGTTTCATACATCGGAGTTTCAACTCAATACCAAGTAGAGATGCCTTGGGGTAAAGAGTTAATGGTCTTTGAACAAAATGATGATGATGAAGATTTCTTGCGTAAAGGCGAGAAGGTCACATTATCTTGGGAGCCAGTATTTTCATTTGTGCTAGATGGCAGTGAAAATGCAACCTCTGGATCAAATTAACAATGGCCGCAATTAGCCGTCCTAGTGGCAAGGTTTTTGCACTAAAAGATAATAAATCTTTATTTCCATATCTTTTATTAGCCCCTGGACTGCTTTGGCTATTTATGTTTTTTATTTTGCCAATTGTGAACTTGGCGCAAATGTCTACCAAAACAAGTACTGGTGAATCGGGCCAGTTTGAACAAAGCTATCGATTTGCTAACTTCTTTGATTCATTTGTTGATGCCAGTGGTCAATTTGGCAGATCATTTTTGTATGCCACATTAGCTACCCTGATTGCACTTGCTATTGCATACCCACTTGCTTATGCCATCGCATTTAAATCAGGTAAATGGAAAAATGTTTTATTAGTTCTAGTTGTTGCGCCATTTTTCGTTTCATTTCTACTTCGCACAATAGCCTGGAAGCAAATTCTTGGCGAAGAGGGTCCGGTAACTGCAATCTTGCGCGGGCTGCACATTATTTCGCAGCAAACTACATTAACTTCAAGTGCATTTGCAGTTGTAACTGGTCTGGCATATAACTTCCTGCCATTTATGACATTGCCTATTTATGCATCCCTGGAGCGAATTGATCCAAGAACTTTAGAAGCTTCCGGTGATCTTTACGCAAATGGATTTACTACTTTTAGAAAGGTAACACTTCCACTTTCAATGCCGGGCGTAGTTGCGGGAACTCTGCTTACTTTTATTCCAGCCGCTGGTGATTACATCAATGCAAACATCTTAGGAAACCCAAATACCAAGATGCTAGGAAATGTAATTGAAGCGCGCTTTTTTAAGATCGTGGATTACCCAACCGCTGCAGCACTTTCATTTACATTGATGGCAGCTATTTTGATTTTAATTACCCTTTATATTCGCAAAGCTGGAACTGAGGAATTGGTATGAAATCAATTTCTCGCTGGTTTTCTAAGAATTTAATCCGCATCTATGCAGCCTTGGCTTTCATCTATCTTTTTATTCCAGTTCTCTACACCTTCATCTTTTCCTTTAATGATTCAGGTAAAACAAACTTAATCTGGAAGGGCTTTACTCTTGAGAAGTGGAGTAATCCATGTGGTGCACCAGAGATATGCAGCGCCTTAGGAAACTCATTTTTAATCGGATTTACCTCAACATTTATTGCAACCGTACTTGGAACATTAATCGCTTTCGCACTTGGTCGTTATAAGTTCAAGGGACGTGCAACTACTAACTTACTTATTTTCTTACCTATGGCAACACCAGAGATTGTCCTTGGTGCATCACTTTTAACAATGTTTATTAACCTAGGAATTAACACCTCACTTTTAACAACCATCATTGCTCACGTAATGTTCTGTATTTCCTTTGTTGTGGTAACAGTTAAAGCTCGTATAGCATCCTTGGATCCACGTCTTGAACAAGCAGCGATGGATTTATATGCAAATGAATGGCAAACCTTTCGCCGCGTAACTTTTCCATTAGTACTTCCTGGTATCGCCGGCGCAGCTCTGCTGGCATTCTCACTTTCCTTTGATGACTTCATCATTACCAACTTCAACTCTGGAACTGTAAACACCTTTCCTAAATTTGTTTATGTCTCAGCAGGTCGTGGCATTCCAGCCCAAGCAAATGTGATTGGTTCGGCGATGTTCATAATTGCAGTAGCGATTGTGATTATTGGACAGGTTTTAGGAAGCAAACGCAAAAGCAAGGTTTAAATCT
>CAESAM010000012.1_pt1 | contig 17172 bp, 19 predicted proteins | sample 7263631 | NCBI WGS metagenome assembly CAESAM01 (sample SAMEA6814156, study PRJEB35770) | uncultured Actinomycetes bacterium | biome: Freshwater; feature: Freshwater reservoir; material: water | place: Czech Republic | collected 2017-06-27 | depth 30m m | reverse complement strand
TCTGTGCAAGTGGTCCAGAGATTCGCGGTGGTTTATCTGCCAAGCCATTAATTTTTGCAACAATTGCAGCTTTCGGTTTTGGTGGAGCAATTACTTTCATTGCAAAAGGTTCGGAAGTTAGTCCAATTATGACAATGACAACTATGCGCTTAACTACCTTTGTGATTGCTTTGATGCTCTTTGCCAAATTTAAAACAACTGGCGGATTCTCTAAAAAAGATTTGCCAATATTATTTGGTATCGGCGCAGCTGATTTTTTCGGTAATTTGCTTCTAGGCATTGCAACCACAAAAGGTTTGGTCTCTTTGGCAGTTGTAATGGGATCTCTATTTCCTATCGTTACCGCGTTATTAGCATTTAAATTACTGCACGAGCGTTTGCATAAGTTGCAGTATCTCGGAATATTCTTTGCTATCTCCGGAGTTGCAATTTTATCTGTTGGTTAATTTGTAAGTTTGAAGCTCCGTATCAAGATCCTTACTTGATTCAATTAGGCTAAAACCTGTCAGCATTTTTAGATAATCAATCTTTTGCTCACCAATCTGAGTGTGATTTATTGTTAAATAAAATGTATCTATCAAATTAAGATCTATCATTTGTTGTAATAATTTTGGCCCGGCCTCGACCAAAATGTTGATCTCAGATTTTTCGGGGAAGCTCCTCCCAATCTCAACCAGAGCTAATTGAGGCGGCAGATTTATTTGTTTTGCTAGCTGATTCTTAGGTTGCAGTTTTACCTGAGAATGAGTAATTATAAATAACGGTACTGGAGTTTTTTTATATGGTTCACGTCTTGCTGTTTCACCACCGATTAAAATCAGATCGCACTTTGAGCGCAACTGGTGAAATCGCGCCCGGTCAATGGGATTTGATAATCCAATGGAGCTGCCGTTTTTAGATGTTGAGCCATCGGAGCCAACAATTAAGTTGGCTGATACTTGTAATTTCATGCTCATAAGCAAAGGTTAGAGGTTGTCAGTGGTCGCATCTACCGTTTAGCCATGATCATCGACTGTAATTCATGCGTTATGAAAAATATCAGCTGCGCAGATTGCGTAGTAACTGTCTTTTTAAATATAGAAAATTGCGCCCCGGCAAATATCTCTGATAATCAAAAGCAAGCAATCAACAATTTGGCCTCCGCCGGATTGGTGCCACCGCTGCGATTTGCTAAATAATCTTCACATTTCCTCCGCATAAATTTAAATTCTCAGGTTGGCATGCTCGGTTCAAGTTGAGATCCTTGTAATGGGCAAGTTAGCCTTCCCAAATGAGATTTTGGAGTCGAGCGGTCATCAGCTTTGCGGTGGCTTTTTCCTTGCTATTTCCAATCTCCGCACATGCAGCGCCCTCGTTGTTAGAGGTGCAAGCAAAGGTTAGAGATCTACAAGAACAAGCAACCACCGCTGCCGAAGGAGCGCAAGAGGCAAAGGTTGAATTATCCAAATTACAAAAAACTTTGGTCACAGTTCAACAACAAGCTAGTCAACAGGGTGCATCGGTAGATGCGTTGCATAAAACAATTGGCGCCATTGCTGCCCAGCAATACAAGGCTGGACCACTAAGCCAAAGCCTGGAACTACTTTTCTCTTCAGATCCAGCACTTTATCTATCTACCGCTGGATCTCTTGAATCAGTTACTCGCAAGAAAACAGCGGATCTTCGAAAATTTTCAGTGGCAACTCAGAGATTAACCGCTACCTCCTTAACTGTTAATGACAAGGTTTCACTGGTAAAAGCGGCACAGGCTAAATTTACAAAGCAACTTGCGATTGCCAACGCAAAATTAAAAGAGGCGGAGGAGCTACTTGCCAAATTAACGGCGGCTGAACGTGAGCGATTAGCTAAGTTAAATGAGGATCAAGAAAACGCTGATCAACAAAACTCCTTGGCTGATGCCGGAAAGTACGGCGCGGTATCTGGTCGCGGTGGAGTTGCAATTAAGTATGCCCTTCAACAAATTGGTGATAAATATGTTTTTGGCGCAGCCGGGTTGGTTTATTGGGATTGCTCTGGCTTAACCATGCGCGCATTTCAAGCGGCCGGAGTTTCACTGCCACATTCATCTAGAGCGCAGTATCAATATGGAAAGTCGGTAGCTCGCAAGGATTTACAACCTGGTGACTTAGTATTTTTTGGTAAACCAATTTCACATGTAGCCATATATCTGGGTGGTAATCGAATGCTGCATGCGCCAAGAACTGGTAGTCGAGTAAAAATTGCTGAATTTGATATGGGACGCAAGCCTTACATCGGCGCCAGACGTCTTTAAGCATGCACAATCAAAGTCGAGAAGTTTTATTAATTACAAATGATTTAGGTCCACGGGCTGGCGGCATCGAAACCTTTGTATTAGGTTTATTGGAAAGAGTTCCCAAGAATTGCGTTGTTATTTTTACTTCAACTCAACCAAATCATGAAAATTTTGATCAAGAATTATTTGAAAAATATGGCGCAATCGTTATTCGCGACCGGGCGAAGATCTTGCTGCCAACATATCGAATTAATAAAAAGGCAGCACAATTGCTAAAGCAATATGGTGCACGAAATGTTTGGTTTGGCGCAGCCGCCCCGTTGGCACTAATGGCTGGAAAACTTAGAAAATCAGGGGCAACAAATATTGTCGCATTAACCCATGGTCATGAGGTTTGGTGGGCAAAACTTCCGATATTTAAATTGGCAATTCGAAAGATTTCTAAAGATGTTGATTGGTTAACTTACCTTGGTGATTTCACAAGAAGTGCGCTTTTGCCCGCTGTTAAAGATGAGAGAAAATTATTTAAAATTGCACCAGGAATAGATATTGCACATTTTCAACCATATTCAATCGATCAAGATTTGGTTGAAAAATATAGATTACAAAATAAGCGCGTTATAGTCTCAGTTGGTCGCTTAGTGCACCGCAAAGGTCAAGATAAATTAATTGAAGCGATGCCAAAAGTTTTAAAACAATTTCCAGATGCGGTTTTATTGCTGGTCGGTCAAGGCCCGATCAAATCAATGTTGGATAAGTTAATTAGACATAACAGCTTAGAAAAAAATGTAATTTTCACAGGCCGGGTTCAATTCCGGGATCTTCCTAAATATATCCAATTAGGTGAAGTATTTGCCATGCCATCACGTGATCGATTTTTTGGATTAGAGGTGGAAGGTTTAGGAATAGTTTATTTAGAGGCAAGTGCATGTGGTTTACCTGTAGTTGTTGGAAAATCAGGAGGTGCACCCGATGCCGTATTGGACGGTAAGAGTGGTTATGTAATTGATGGAACTAAGCCAAATGAGATTGCAGATGCCTTATGTAAATTGCTTTCTGATCCTAAACTAGCAAAACAGATGGGCGAGGTTGGCCGAGAGTGGATTGAAAAAGAGTGGCAGTGGTCGATTTGGTCAAGTAAATTTAATAAATTACTTATTAAGAATTAATTTATTTTCGATCGCAATTTTCAAAGCTTGTGATCTATTTGCAGCACCTAGCTTTCGATAGATAGCTGCTAAATGAGTTTTAACCGTAGTCTCACTTAAAAATAATTTGCGACCCATTGTTGTGGCGGTTAATCCTTCGCCCAGTAAATTTAAGACATCAAGTTCACGATTAGTTAACCGATAATCTTTTTGCTTTGTTGTCCTATTGATTTCTCCAATTACTTGAAATAGTTTTGTCGATTTTTCTAATATCGAAAGAACTTCCAGCAGTTCCGATACGGGGGAGCTTTTTAACACATAGGCACTAGCGCCAGATTCTTTGGCTAGATTTAGATTATCTTCATCATCATCCATAGTTAAGATAACAAATTTGATTATCTTGGCAGCTTTGTTAAGTGCAGTGATTACATCTAGACCATTGCCATCTCCGAGGTTTAAATCCAAAATACAAATATCAGGAGCTTTGTTATTTAGCACTGCCAGCGCCTCTGATTTAGAGGCTGCTTCACCAATGACTTGATAATCTGTGCCGATTAACGCTTGCGATAACCCAGATCTAATTAAGGAATGGTCATCAACTAGGACCACTGTTTTCATTTGAACTCTATTACAAAGTTTGAATCTTGTTGCTGCAACGTAGCACCGATTTTTGCCAATCGCTCTTTGATACCTAGTAAGCCAAAACCTTCTCTTTCCTTTTTATTATCAAAATTTCCATCATCGCGGTATTTGATCTGCGTTGCATCTAAAGTTATTTCTATATTTCGACAATTAGCATGTTGTTTAGAATTTAAAATCAATTCCCGAATGGTTCTTAATAAATCATAGTGTTTATCTTTTAGTAGAATTATTTCACCAGAGATTTCATATTTTATCTCTGTTTCACTAAGTAATTGTGGCAACATCTGGGATATTGATTGCGCAATACTGCGATCTGATTCATTACGCAGATCGAAAATTTCATTTCTGACTTGTTGCACCATGGCTGATGTAGTTGCCCGTAGATTGCGTAATTCGGTACGGCTTGGTTGATCTAAATTCGGATTTCCAATTACGGCATCAAGACGATATCCAAGTGCTGCTAACTCTTGCGCCAAACCATCATGCAGCTCTCGTGCTAGGCGAGAGCGATCGGAATTAGGCGAAGAGTTCATCAATCTCGCGAGCGAATTGTTGACCTACAACATGTCGCTTCACGGATAACTTGGCAGTTAATTGACCACCAGCGATTGTGAAATCAACTGGCAAAATTGTAAATTTACGAATTGATTCAGCCCGGCTAACCGCTTTATTGGTTTCATCTACAGCGGTCTGAATTACAGCTAGCAAAGCTGGATCTTTTGCTAATTCAGCTATGGATGCACCCTCTTTTTTATTTGCTACCGCCCAAGGTTTAATTGAATCTGGATCTAAAGTAATTAAGGCTGCAATAAATGGTTTGTTATCTCCGACCACCATACATTGTGAAATTAATGGATGAGAGCGCAAGCGATCTTCTAGAACGGCAGGTGCAACATTTTTTCCACCAGCGGTAACAATTAATTCTTTCTTTCGACCAACGATATACAAATATCCCGCATCATCGATTCGACCTAAATCACCAGATTTAAAGTAACCATCTGCGGTGAAGACCTCGGCATTTGCGGCATCATTTTGCCAGTAACCCTTCATCACAATCGGGCCCTTAATTAAAACTTCGCCATCTTCTGCAATTTTTATTGTGTTACCAGGAATTGGTTTACCTACAGATCCAACTTCATGCGCCCAAGTTAAATTCAGTGTGGCACCTGCTGTTGTCTCAGTTAATCCGTAACCTTCTAAAACTCTAATTCCAGCGCCTCTGTAAAAATGTCCAAGTCGCTCACCAAGTGGTGCACCACCAGAGATTGCTGCTTCAACTCGACCACCCATACCAGCGCGAATCTTTGCGTAAACTAATTTATCAAAGAGGGCATGTTGAATTCGAAGTAGTGGTGAAATCTTTTTGGTATCTAATCCTTCGCTATAGGCAATTGCAACCGCTGCCGCCTTTTGGAAAATCTTTCCTTTGCCGGCAGCTTCTGCCTTGGACTCTGCGCCGTTGTAGATCTTTTCAAAAATGCGCGGAACTGCAAGTACAAATGTTGGTTTAAAAGATGCAAGATCTGCGGGAAGTCTTGCAATATCACCGCAGTGCGCTAAATGCAGACCGGCGGTAATTGATCCAATCTGAACCATTCGACCGAAAACGTGCGCTACTGGCAAGAACAATAAAGTTGAACCGCCCGGTTTTAGGAAAAGATCACTTGCGCCATTTACTACATTGCCACACTCAGCTAAGAAGTTTCCGTGTGTTAGTTGAACACCTTTTGGTTTACCAGTTGTTCCGGAGGTGTAAATCAAGGTTGCCAATGAATCTGGTGTTAAAGCATTTCGACGAGTTGTTATTTCATCATCTGAAATTGATTTACCAGCAGCAATAAGAGTTGCTAGGGCATTGTCGGTGATACTCCAAATATTTTTACAAGTAGCAGGCATAACTGGCTTTGCCACATCTGCTAATACTGATGTTTCAACAATAATTGCAACAGAACCAGAGTCGGTCAGAATCCAATCAATTTGCTCTGCACTTGAAGTTTCATAAATTGGAACTGGGACGGCGCCGGCGTACCAAATTGCAAAATCTAAAATCGTCCATTCATAACGAGTTCGCGCCATGATTGCTACGCGATCACCAATTTTTACATTAGATGCAATTAAACCTTTGGCAACAGAACGAATTTCCTCTTCAAACTCTTTAGCTGTAACTGGCTGCCAACCATCACCGAGTGGGCGAGAGGCAACGATGCGCTCTGGTTCAAACCAGGCTCGCTCGGAAATTAAATTAGTTAGGTTTCCGGCGGCTGCTGGCGGGATTATTGATGGAATGGTTATTTCGTTCATATGCCCAACGCTAGTGCCTCACCGGCGAGTAAGGCTAGATCTGCCGGCAATTATTCGGCCTACTAGGCGGTAGCCTTACCCGCATGTCCGATATATCAACCTCCACCGTAACTGTTGAAGCCTCCGCTGCCGATGTGCAAGCGGTGCTCTTTGATCTACCTTCATATCCAACTTGGTCAACATCAATTAAATCTGTAAATGTAATTGCAAAAGATGATCAAGGACGAGCAACACAAGTGCAAGTATCTGTTGATGCCGGAGCACTTAAAGACAAACCAACATTGAATTACGACTGGAGCAAGGCGCCATCTCGATTGGATTTCTCATTAGAAGATGCCGATTTATTAACTGAGATGACCGGTGCTTACATAATTAAAGATAATGGTGATGACACAACAGATGTTACCTATGAATTAACTGTTGGATTATCAATGCCGGTTCCCGCCATGATGCGCAAGAAGGCGGAAAAATCAACGATTGATCTTGCATTAAAGCAATTAAAGGAAAAACTGGAAAATTAATTGAACTCAGCTAGCGCAATTTCTGGCCTAACTGTTGGAATTGATATCGGCGGCACCAAAGTATTAGGTGGCGTGGTTGATACCGACGGGAAAATTTTGGCTACCTATCGAAAAGATACGCCAAAAAATGGTGGGCAAGATTTAATTAATGTAATTATTGAAGTTGTTAAAGAGCTTCAAACAAAACATCAGATTGCAGGAATTGGTGTTAGTACAGCCGGAATTGTTTCTGCTGATCGCAAAACAGTTATTGCCGCTGGAAATATTGCAAATTGGAATGATGTCGCGTTGGCAGATGCATTAGTTAAAGAGTTTGGCCTGCCGGCAGTAGTTGAAAATGATGCCAATGCTGCGATATGGGCAGAGTTTAAATTTGGCAATGCAAAAGGTTTAAATCCTGTTATGTTCTTTATTATCGGAACCGGCATGGGTGGCGGATTAATTATCGATGGCAAGCTTTATCGAGGAGCTCACGGAATCGGCGCAGAGTTTGGCCACATGATGGTCAAATTAGATGGCGAAAAATGTGGCTGTGGCGCAATTGGTTGTATCGAAACTTATGCATCGGGTTCAGCATTGATGCGATATGCGCATGAAGAGATCGCAAGTAATTTAGAAAAAGGAAAAGCTTTACTAAATTTCGGAGATGGCACATTAAATGGTTTTACTGGGCAAGTACTAACAAAGGCGGCCCAAGCCGGAGATCAATTAGCTTTGTCAGCCTTTGCAAAACAATCTGATTGGGTTGGTAGCGCGATTGCCTCTTACACACTTCTACTTGATCCAGAGGCGATAATTATTGGTGGTGGCGTAATTGATGCAGGAGATATTTTCTTAAAACCTGCGATAGCCGCTGCCGAAAAATACATGCCATTTGCTGGCAAACATCCACTACCAAAAATTATTGCAGCTAAATTTGGTAATGATGCTGGCTTAGTTGGCGCAGCAGATTTAGTTAGAGCGTAACGCCTTCATCAAAATCATTATCTGGTCTAGCAGTTCGCCAAATTAATGTGGCAACGCCACCACAAATTGAAATTAAGCCCGGCCAAATACCAGCAATATCAAATGAGGTAAAACGGTTAATCACTAAATAGGTCAGACCAGCACCGATTGCGATAAAACCAGCGCGCTGCGTTTGATCAAATTTGGGCCATCTTGGATTTGGTGGCGTAAATCGGTTTTGATCTGCAAAGTTATCTAATTCATCTAAGTATGTTGTGGGAGTGGATTCATCTAAAGATAATCCAGAAACTATTGAATCAAACTCCGCATCTATTAACTCTCGCTCTGCAAAATCGCTTCCGCGATCTATTTGACCAGAAAGCACCTCTTCAATAAAAATTTTTGATTGTTCATTTAGTAGTTCCACTTCATAATCCAAAGCTACATTGTGAAAAGATTTTTCAAAGATAACTTCGCGGATATCCACTGAGTAGATATTTTCAATAACAGTATCTGAATTTTCTGGGTCCACCACATGATCATTTATCGAGTAACCCACCATGACTGGCAAATCAACTAAGTAGAGATCACGTTCGACTAATTTCCATAATTTTCTTAATGAATCAAGAGCTTTCAACGGAGTTCTGCCGTAACTGTGTTTGGGTGGATTTGGCTTGGCTACATCGCTAACTCTTCGACCCTTGATAGATGGAATGAAATATTTCAAGATTGGCGTAAATTTCAATTGGAATCGTTTGTCATGAATGGATGGGTTAACGAGTAATAAGCCTTCAATCTCTGCACCACGTATTTGGCAAAGTTTTAAAGCCAGCGCACCACCCATTGAAAAACCAGCAACGAAAACTCGATCACATTTATCTTTTAGCGAAATGTAAGAATCTTCAACACATCTATACCAATCAGGCCAAGTAGTTTCATTCATCTCTTGCCAGTTGGTGCCATGACCAGGTAATCGCGGTGCATGAACTGTGTAGCCTTGCTGATTTAAATATTTAGCCCAAGGAGCAATTGAAACTGGAGATCCGGTAAAACCATGAATTACTAGGACACCAATTTTTCCACCATATTTTTCACCGGGCAGGACCAAACCCTCAGAGTTTGGAATGGTATTCACGCTCAGATGGTGGCATAGATTGCCGAAAGCCCTAAATTACTCCCGTGGCTTATCGAATTTTGAAATCCTTCTTGGCACCGTTGTTGATGTTGTTGTTTCGACCTAAGGTGTCGGGATTACGTCATGTTCCAACTACTGGTCCGGTAATTATTGCCTCCAATCATTTATCTTTTAGCGATTCAATTTTTATGCCACTTGTTGTTCCTCGCAAAGTTACATTTCTAGCGAAGAGCGAGTACTTCACATCTCCGGGCTTAAAGGGCTTTATCAAGAAATTAACCTTTATTGCTTTGGGCCAAGTGCCAGTTGATAGATCTGGTGGCAAGCGAAGTGAAGCTGCCCTGTTGACCGGCCTTAAAGTTTTAACCGATGGCCAGTGCATCGGAATTTATCCAGAAGGAACAAGATCACCAGATGGCCGACTTTATAAAGGCCGAACCGGCATCGCTCGAATGGCAATTGAATCAGGTGCAGCTGTTGTTCCAGTTGCCATGTTTAATACTGCAGAAATTCAACCGACTGGTCAGGTAGTACCAAAGCTGCGAAGAGTAGAAATGATCTTTGCCGAACCTATGTACTTCACAGGAGATTCAACAGATCCTGCCGTACTAAGAGAGGCAACAAATAAAATTATGGATGTAATTGCAGCAATGTCAGGTCAGGTTTATGTTCCAAATATGTATGCATCAGAGGCGAAAGATGCAATCATGAAAAGTAAGGCTGAAAATGCTGGAGATTTTGAGTAGCCCTTATTCAGCGCCAATAAACTTTTTACGTGAGTTCAAGTAATTACACATATCGCAAGCCGGTTTTGAATTTGGCATCTTCGCATCAACTACAGTTATGAAATCAGTTAACCGCTCTTGTAATGCATTTGGGTTGCGCTCAATTGGTCGCCAAGTATGTTTTAACTTAAGTCCAAATCCCTTTGTTACATCACCAGCTGGTTCAATTAATGACCAAACCAAAAGACCCATCAGTGAAACTTTCTTTGCCTCACCACTTGCTGGATTTTCAAGGGCAAATGCGTAAGCCTCAAGTTGTGGCTGGTAAAGATCGGTTTTATCTGAATCCTTAGCTTGAAACTTACAATCAATAATTCCGAAGGTACCATCGGCAAATTCAATTAATAAATCATATTTGCCACGAATTGCATACTTTGATGCTGCGCCATTTACATTGATTAATGATGATTTTACCCAACCACCGAGATCCTTCACCTTTCCTTCAGGAAGTACTGGTGCAATATCTGCCGTAGTTTTTCCCGCAAAGTAATTTTCTTGCATCGTGGCCAGATCGCCAACGAGCGGCATAAAGCCAGGAGTGCGAAGACCGTGGTTATAACTGAGCCAAAGACAGCGATGGCATCCGCCCCATGAAAAAGTTAAATCTGAGGGAGAGATAAATTCGCGAGCATTTCCAACTGCAGTAGATGAGGCCATTTGATAATTCTGCCGATCAGCACTGACAATGGCGACCTTCGCCACGCAACTTACTTAATTAAATCAGCCAAAAATATAGATAGATGAAATAGTGAATAGGCCTAAACCGATCATTACAGCGCCACCAAAGCGTCTCATCAAAATTAAGCGCTTGATATCACTTGATAACCACTCTCGAGCCGTTCCAGCTAAGAGTCCATAACTTCCATCGGAGATGAAGGCGATTAAACAGAAAATTAATCCAAGGACTAGTAATTGTTGTGTGATCGTATTTTTATCTTTATCAACAAAGGCGGGCAAGATGGCAGCGAAAAATACAATTGATTTTGGATTTAAGACGCCAACCCAAAAACCATTTACTGCAGAGTTTATAAGTGAAGGTTTGACCTCCTCCTTCTTTTGCATATCTTCGGCATCTAATTTGCTCGCCTTAATTGCGGAGTAGCCCAAATACATTAGGTAGATACCGCCAGCCCATTGAACGCCGTTATAAAAAAGATGCGAGCGCTGAAGTAGCGGTCCCAAACCAATGGCAACTAATACCGAGACCAGAAACATCCCAAGTGCATTTCCAGCAACGGTGGCTACGGCGCTGGCTCGACCCCAAGCAATAGCTCTGGCGATGGTAAAGAGAACGGAGGGGCCAGGAGCCAAAATGATCAAAATCGTCGCTATTAGGTACTCCCAGAGGCGCGTTGGCAGGATATCTGAGGTAAACACGCAGTAATCCTATGCCTTACAGGCTTGCCTCCAGAGGGGATTAAACCCTAATATCCGTACTATTCGATAGTATCGATTCGATATATCTAATAGATATTTCGGGTGGATAACTCAGATAGATCCCTAAATAAACCGGAGGCAAAATGCGTTCACGTGCTGAGTCACTTGAGTTCGCTCTGCTTGGTTTGTTGTCGCAAGGACCATTACATGGTTATGAGCTACGAAAGAGAATGACTGCCATCTACGGACCATTCCGCGCTCTAAGTTTTTCTGTTTTATACCCACAACTTCGCAAAATGTCTGAAGCTAAATTAATTGCTGAGACGGTGAAGGAATCTGGTGGCTTATCTCGGCGCTCGCGAATTGTTTATGAATTAACTGCAAAGGGTGAAGAGAAGTTCGCCCAACTGATGGAGAGTTCGACTCCAGATAATTTTGAAGATGAGGGCTTTGAGGTTCGCTTCGCATTTTTCGGACCAACACCAAAAAACAGCAGAGTAAGAATTCTTGAAGGACGTCACCGTCGATTAATAGAAAAGGCGGAGATCATTCGCCGCGAATTATCAAAGATTCCAGAAGGTATCGATACCTATTTGGTCGAGTGGCGCCGTCACTCATTGGAATCAGCTGAGCGAGAAATCGCATGGCTGGAAGAAATGCTAAAAACTGAAAGGAAAAGCAAGTGACCGTAGAAGATAAAGGTGAAATTAGAGTAGCCATTGTTGGAGTAGGAAACTGCGCTAACTCATTAGTACAAGGTATTACTTACTATAAGGATGCCACGAACGACACTGAGATCCCTGGTTTGATGCACCCAGTACTTGGCGGCTATCACATCAAGAACATCAACTTTGTTTTAGCTTTTGATGTTGATGCTAAAAAGGTTGGTTTAGATCTAGCCGATGCAATTTGGGCGAGTGAAAACAACACAATTAAGTTTTGCAATGTTGCGCAAACTGGCGTGAAGGTTAAGCGTGGTGTAACACTTGATGGACTAGGCCGTTATTACAAAGAAACGATCACTGAATCAACTGAAAAACCAGCAGATATTGTTGCTGAATTAAAGGCGGCAAAGGTTGATGTGCTTATCTGTTACCTACCTGTTGGCTCAGAAGAGGCAGCTAAGTTTTATGCGCAATGCGCTATTGATGCTGGTTGTGCTTTTGTTAACGCACTTCCGGTATTTATCGCATCCGATCCAGAGTGGGCAGATAAGTTCACTAAGGCTGGACTTCCAATTGTTGGCGATGATATTAAATCTCAGGTTGGTGCCACAATCACTCACCGCATCATGGCTAAGTTATTCCAAGATCGTGGTGTTCACCTAGATCGCACCTACCAATTAAATGTTGGTGGAAACATGGACTTTAAAAACATGTTGGAAAGAGATCGTTTAGAGTCTAAGAAGATCTCTAAAACTCAATCAGTAACCTCACAACTAGATTACGATCTTGGCAAAAAGAATGTTCATATCGGACCATCTGATTACATTCCTTGGCTAGATGATCGCAAGTGGGCCTATGTTCGCCTTGAAGGTCGTGCATTTGGCGATGTGCCACTGAATCTTGAATACAAGCTTGAAGTTTGGGATTCGCCTAACTCAGCTGGTGTAATTATTGATGCACTTCGTTGCGCAAAGATTGCATTAGATCGCAAGATTGGTGGACCTTTACTTTCACCATCTAGTTACTTTATGAAATCTCCGCCAATTCAATACACAGATGAACAAGCGTTCAACAAGGTGGAAGAGTTTATTAAGGGAACGATCGAAAGATAAAAAGTAATTAGTTAAATTAAGAAATGATAAAGGCCCCTAAGGATTAATCCTTAGGGGCCTTTCCCTCTTGGAGAGCGAGGGCGTTAAATCGTCGCGTCAGCTTCTACGCGACGAATGTGCGCAAAGCCCATTAATGCCAAGATCAGCATTAGTACTCCACCAATTGCAGCTGCATAAGCTGCAAACATAGCGATCTGTCCCAGTTGCCAAAATGCATAAGCAGTTAGCAATACGCCACGCAAAGTTTCTCCCATAAACAATGTGGTGCGTTGTCCCATTAAAGTTCCAGCTTTTGCAGCAAGAGCAGCATCATTAGGTGCGGCTTTAGATGCAGCTGATGCGGCTAATGCTTCTCCGCTTACCTCTGAATAAACCTTGCCACCGGCGATACCTTTAATATGTGTACCAATATAGAAATCTGCATAAGCCTGTGCTTGCTTACCAGTTGTAAGTGGCATTGAATCAAATGGCTTCAATGCTTCTTGTGCATCTGCAGGAAGTGCTTTAAATCCAGCGCTGTCAACCGCTGGCATAGTGATTTTTTGTTGCTCTAGTTGAAGTTTTACTGTGTCATTAGCAAATGTTGCTCCCCAGTTAAGCAGACCAGCTGCAACTAGTAATAGAACAGAAAGTCCTAAACCAACAAAGCTGACGATTCGATCGAAGGTCCGACGTTTCATTTTATTCTCTCCAGAATCTCTAATTATTTATTCGAGAAGCTCTCTACTTCTCATTGCTATTGATACTCCTGAAGAGATAGCAAAATAAGGGCAAAGACGAGTGGTAGCACTGTTGCTATTGTGATTTAGAAGATGTGTGATTTAGAAGATGTGTGATTAAAAAATTACTACATTAATCAACATGGCGTGAGCAAATTTGTTGCCCATCTGGACCAACTGTTAAATGCTGACAAGCAATACCTAATTTATCAAAGGCTTTATCGCCAAAATGAGATCGATAGGCAAGTGCCAATAAAACCCGGACATTTACATTTCCATCGGATTTAATTGAGAAAGCCTTGGCTACGCGAGATACCGTATTTTCAATTACCTTTTCAGTATGCGCGGTTTGGGCCGCTATCGCCGAGTTGGTTAAACCTTCACAAAGATGTTCGCAGACTAATTGCTCAAAGGGGGTTAACTCCCTAGTCAATATATTTAGCTCCAAAACACTCTCCAATGGTTTGTCGGTAGCCGTAACGATACTCGCCAAAGGGCTCGGAATGTAAGGCTTTCTGATCTAAGATCTGCGCATGTCTCAAATTTTGAGTGAACAAATAGGCGCAGTTTTACTGTTGAAATTAAATCGGCCAGAAAAGAAAAACGCCTTAACGCAGGAGATGTATCAAACCCTGGCAACAAAAATAAATGAAGCAGCTGGAGATTTTGCTATCCGTTGCGTAGTTATTTCATCCGAAGGCGATAGCTTCACTGCTGGAAATGACATAAATGATTTCGCTAATAATCCACAAATGGATGAAGGATCTCCGGTATTTAATTTCTTATTTGCTATCCACAATTTTCCAAAGCCTTTAATCGCAGCAGTTCAGGGGCGTGCAGTAGGAATTGGAACTACCATGTTGATGCACTGCGACATTGTTACTGCAAATCCAAACTCGATTTTTTCAATGCCATTTGTTTCACTCGGATTAGTTGCCGAAGGTGGTTCAAGTTATCTCTTCCCAAGATTAGTAGGACATGCGAAAGCTTCCGAGATTTTATTAACTGGCAGAAGTTTCACAGCTGAAGAAGCATTGCAAATGGGTTTGATTAACCAGGTTTCATCAGATCACTTATCTGCAGCTATGAAGTTTGCGCAAGAGTTGGCTGAACAACCACCAACTGCAGTGATTAATACCAAGGCCTTATTGAAGAGTGGCTCTCATGAAGCACTTAATCAGGTTATGCGAGCAGAGGGTGAGTTATTCCGTATGGCAATGGATTCAGATGAGGCGCAAGAAGCGTTTATGAACTTCCTAATGAAAAAATCTAAAGGATAAAAAGGACAAAGATGTCACTTAAAGGTAAACGCATATTTATTACTGGCGGATCTCGTGGAATTGGTTTAGCGATTGCATTACGCGCCGCAGCCGATGGCGCATTAATTGCTATTGCGGCAAAGACAGCGGATCCAAATCCAAAGCTTCCTGGAACTATTTTTACTGCAGCAGCTGAGATTGAAGCAGCAGGTGGAACAGCGCTACCAATCCAATGCGATATTCGTGATGAGAATCAGATCTTGGCTGCCGTCACCAAGACAGCTGAAAGCTTTGGTGGCATTGATATTGTTATTAATAACGCTAGTGCAATTAATTTAACAAATACGGAAAATACCCCAGCTAAACGTTTTGATTTAATGATGGGCGTAAATACCCGCGGCACCTATTTAACTTCACAAGCGGCAATTCCTTATTTAAAGCAATCTGCAAAAGATGGTTTTAATCCTCACATCCTGATGTTGTCACCTCCCTTATCTATGCAGGGAAAATGGTTTAAACCACATCTTGCTTACACAATGGCTAAGTACGGGATGAGTATGTGCGTACTTGGTTTAGCAGATGAGTTAAAGCGAGATGGAATTGGTGTCAATGCACTTTGGCCAAGAACTGCAATTGATACGGCAGCACTTGCCATGATTCCGGGAATAGATCGGGAGTTTTGTCGCAAGCCCGAGATTTACTCAGACAGTGCTTATATTGTTTTAAATCGATCTGGTAAAGAGTGCACCGGAAACTTCTTTATTGATGATGAGGTGCTGGCAAGTGAGGGAATAACCGATCTAGATAAATACGCTGTTGTGCCTGGAACTAAAGAGTTTATTCACGATCTATTTATTGATTAATTCTGTTAAATAATCAATCTTCTATTTTGATCTCGGTGTGAATGTGCTCAGTTTCAGTAATTCCTGATGAGTACTTCTCTTCATAGCGACCAAATTTCCAAATCAATACTGAGAATATCCAAGCCGCAACAAAGGATAAAACAATAAAGTAGCCAACCCGATTTAAATCAATATTGGCAATGGCGGTGAATGGTTGATGTTCTGCAATAGAGGTTTTCTCCGACAGCACCCCAACAAATTGAATTGTTCCAATTACAAAAGCAACAAATATCGATAATCCAGTAGTTGTTAAGTTGTAATAGATCTTGCGCAGGGGAGAGGTAAATGCCCAGGAGTAGGCCTTGGTCATAAAAATTCCATCTAGTGAATCCATAAGCGACATGCCAGCTGCAAAGATAAGTGGCAGTGCAATAATGGCAAGTGGCGGCAGAGTTCCACCGACAGTTCCCACGGCGGCGGTGGCAGAAAGTGCCAACAGCGCAACTTCAGTAGCTGTGTCGAATCCCAGACCAAATAAAACACCAACTGGATATAACTGCCATGATTTATCAAAACCTTTTTTAAATGCGCCACGAAATATTAATTTCATTAAGCCGCGCTCATTTAAAAGTTGGGTTAAATGCTCATGAGAGAAATTTCCGGTTTTTGCTTGGCGCCAAACCTTAATAATGCCAATTAAAATGATTAGATTAAGAATTCCAACTAAGTAAAGAAAAATTGTAGAAACTGAGGCTCCAATAATTCCGCCCGTTTCCGCGAAATCTTTCTGGAATTTAGTTGCTTGTTTGGCGGCGAATGCAATACCTACAGAGAGCGCCAGAACAATTGTTGAATGTCCTAAGGAGAAGAAGAGTCCAACTCCGAGAGGTTTTTTCCCTTTCGCCAACATCAGGCGAGTGGTGTCATCAATTGCTGAAATATGGTCGGCATCAAAGGCGTGACGTAATCCAAATGAATAGGCCAGTGCTCCAGCACCGGCGTAAACCAACGCTCCCTTTGAATCAGTTAGAGATTGATAACGTGGATCTGTGCTGTAGTGAATAAATAAACCCCAGCCGGCAATATGTAAAAAAGCAACAACACCAATAACACCAAAGAGGGCTGGTAATTCAGATCGCTCAAATTTAAGGTGTTCACGCAGCGAAGGCTTTTTGCTCATCAGCGAAGGTTAATGCAAATCGTTTGCATCTACCACTTCAATTACTGAATACCTTGGTAATCTTCGGTAATGGTCCAAAAAACGAGATTCTCTTTGCTTTTTACAATCTTGTTAATTTCTAGCTTAATACCAATGCCATCGGCAAGTGCACATACCAAATTACTTTCTTCAGATCCCGAAGCGGGTTCAACTGTTGCACTTTGGCCCGATGAGATATCGCTAACTTTTAATGAAGATCTGCAAGAAATCGGTGATGAAAAATCTAATTTTGTTGTTGTAAACAACTC
>CAESAM010000010.1_pt1 | contig 17356 bp, 16 predicted proteins | sample 7263631 | NCBI WGS metagenome assembly CAESAM01 (sample SAMEA6814156, study PRJEB35770) | uncultured Actinomycetes bacterium | biome: Freshwater; feature: Freshwater reservoir; material: water | place: Czech Republic | collected 2017-06-27 | depth 30m m | reverse complement strand
TGATTTCCCAGAAGGAATTGGTCCAGTTGAGTGCGTAAATGTTGAGCACGAAGAGGTTGTGCTAATTCCACAAAAGATTGATGCCAAGAAGGTTAACTTTAAATATGGTCTAGGTGCAGAATTTATTTCAATCTTAAAAACAATCAATATGTTAGGTATGGATCGAAAAGAAACTGTTGATGTGCAAGGTGTAAGTGTTTCACCACGTGATCTGCTTGCTGCATCTCTGCCAGATCCAGCAACACTTGGTGAGCGCATGAAGGGTAAGACTTGTGCCGGTGCACTAATTAAAGGTTTAGATAAAGAAGGAAATCCAAAAGCGGTTTACATTTACAACGTGGTTGATAATGCATGGTCAATGAAAGAGTACGGCGATCAAGCAGTTGTATGGCAGACCGCGATTAATCCAGTTATCGCCATGGAATTAGTTCATAAAGGTATTTGGCAACCATTAGGTGTTAATGGTCCAGAGTGGTTTGACGCTAAACCATTCTTAGAACTTCTAGAAGAGTACGGCACTTCATGGAGCATCCGCGATGAAGATGCTTCTAAAATTGTGAAATAAATGGCAACCGCATTAGTAACTGGTGCAACCGCAGGTATTGGCGCAGCTTATGCGCGGTTACTTGCAAAAAATAAGTTTGATCTAGTTTTAGTAGCAAGAGATAAAAAAAGATTAGCCAATACTGCGAAAAGCCTAAGCAAAGAGTTTGGCGTAAAGGTTGAGGTTTTAGTAGCTGATTTAACGAAAACTTCCCAGTTAGCAAAGGTTGAAAAGCGAGTTTCAAGTAAAAGTAAACCAATTGAAGTTTTGATCAATAATGCTGGTTTTGGTTTAAATAAAAGCTTCCTAGATAGTGATGTCTCTGGTGAACAAGAATTACTGGATGTACTTGTAACAGCTCCTATGCGCCTGACGCATGCTGTGCTTGCGGTTATGAAATCGCGAAATTCTGGCACAGTTGTAAATGTCAGCAGTGTTGCAAGTTGGATCGCCGGTGGAACTTACAGCGCTGCTAAATCCTATTTAACTGTTTTAACCGAATCACTTCACACAGAATTACGTGGCACCAACATAAAGATCTCAGCGCTCTGTCCAGGATTTACCAGAACTGAATTTCATCAACGCGGCAAAATGAAAATGAATGGATTGCCTAACTTCATGTGGTTAACTGCAGAAAAAGTAGTTACAAAATCTTGGCAAGATGCGAAAGCTGGAAAGGTGATCTCTGTTCCGGGTTGGCAATATTTAATACTAAGTAGTATCTCCAGATTTGGTCCTCGCCCGTTAGTTCGCCGAATGGGTATGAAGGTACGCAAGAAACAACGTTAAATCTTTAATCTTCACATCAAATTCACCGCCCCGGCGCAACATTTTCACTGGCCCAAACCAACTCTTAAAGTAGAATATCGGCATACCTAAGTTAGATATGTAAATCAATAAGCGAAGGAGCTCCAGTTGATTAAGTTAAATAAGAAAATGGCAGCCGCAGTAATGGCTGGCTTTTTAATTGTAGGTTTAGCAACTCCAGTAAATGCAGCATCATCTGGTGGTTCATGTACTACAAAAGGTGCAAAAACAACTATTTCAAAAAATACATATGTATGTGAAAAAAATCCATTCTTCAGCACAACAAAATTAACTTGGGTTTGGGATGGATGTATTGAATTAAATACTGATTACCAAGCAGGTATCAAAGAGGCACAAACTGTTCTGCGCGCATCTGAAACAAATCGTTTTCAACAAATCGAACCAGTTGGTCAAACTCTAAAAGATTTAATCAAATGGAATGCCCTGATCACTTACGCCAAGGGCAATGTGGTTTATTACGAATCTACTTATTACTCAGCGACCAAGACATCTACCAATAAAGCACCAACATCAACAAATATTGGTTCTACTAAGTTTTGGGTGGTTTACCAACCAACTAATGCAAACTCAAAGGTTGGTCAAATGCCAACTCCGACTGCAGTAATAGCAACTGCAAATAAGCAGATTGCCGCACTAACATCATCTGCTGTTAAAACTTCTGTTGCCGCAACAAAGTTAAAGTACACAACTTTAGCTTCTGATCTAACAACTAAGTTGGCAGCTCTTGAAGCCAATAAGGCGCCAATTCAAAGTGTGATCGATACTTTAGATCCAGTTTTGATTGAATTAAAGAGCGCAGTTGCTCTGGTATCAATTACTAAGGATCTAGTAAAAGATAAGTGCAATCCTCGTTACTAAATAAATAATTTCAAAGGCTGTAATGATCGCAACTTAAGCGATTGTTACAGCCTTTGTTGTTGCAACAAAATTTATTGATCTTAATCCGGAACTAGCCACTCCAGTTTTTAGCGCCCCATTTAATGCAAACTCTGAACCGTGACCCGGTGGACTACATACCCAACCACCATTTTTTGGTTTTACATTTACACCAGCATGAGGGCAAGATAAATTAATTACCGAAAAACCATTAGCAGCCTTTGATGTGCGAACAACTGCAACCTTGCCATATTTATTTATACTTAATTGAACAACTCCACCAACTTTAGAAAGAGCGGTATTTAGCTTCAAATCAATTTCTGTCTTGCCATTTGCCAAAGTTTTAATACCAGTTGCTGCAACCGCACCTTCTTTGGTAAATCCAAGTGCAGTAATTGCCGCTATCCCACAAACAAAACTGCGACGATTAAGTGCTGCCATTACTACCTTTCCGCATCCTCTATTAGGGGCCGAGAATATCTCTTAACATTGCATTGTGCGAGGCAACCTGTTTATAAGACCTGTTGCAATCGCGCTATTGCTTATTCATGTACTTCTCAGAATTACCTTCTCGCAACCATCTGTTTTCATAGATCTAATCCTCTTTAACGCCATCGGCATATTAGCTGCGCTAATCGCATTAACTGCGCCCATCGTGACTGATCAAAAAGTTTGCCTATCCATCGGCTACGCCCAATTGATCTGGAGCTTTGGATCTATCTTTTCAACTTGGAACTCATTTTTTGAGATGCAACTTCCAGAGGTTCTATCTGATCTTTGTTACTCACTTTTTTATCCATTAATTTTCTTCGGCATAGTTAGATCCTTTACACAGCGGGTAAAGATTGGTGCATTGGAATTATTAGACACCGTCATAGTTGCAGTTGGCTTTACCAGCGTACTTACTGCATTCTTTTTAAAGCCAGCAATGCTGACCTTTGCCGGATCGGCATTCTCAGTTTTTCTCTCAATTCTTTATCCAGTTGGAGATGTTGTTATTTTGGCTATGGCACTTGTTTATCTCTTGTTAACCCCCATTAGTAAGAGAACTATTTTGCTATTTACTGGCTTACTATCCTTTTCATTATCGGATCTGTTTTTTCTCTGGTTATCGATTAATTCAAGGTATCAATTTGGATCTATTACCGATGATGGGTGGCTACTTGGATTATTACTAATTTCCTTATCACTTTCATACTCTGGTGGAGATAGTAAATTCTCTGAAAAAATCTCTTCCTACGCTGCAACAATCTCATTAATCGCAAGTGCAACTTTGCTTGGAGTTGCAGCTTTTAAGCCAGGATATTTTCCAACCTTTATTTTAATTCCCGGATTTATCACAATTGCATTGGCTTTTATCAGAATGAGTTTTGCCTTGCAGGAAGCAAACTCTGCTGGCACAGAAAGAGCGCTTGCAAGAACTGATGAATTAACTGGCTTAGCAAACCGCCGCAACTTTCTTTTAAAGTTAAATGAATTCAAATCTGGCTTTGTCTTTTTACTTGATCTAGATGGTTTTAAAAATGTAAATGACTCACTTGGCCATGACGCCGGAGACCAATTACTAAAACAGGTGGCTACGAGATTTACTAGAGCCCTGCCAGTTTCAACGGAGTTGGCAAGGCTAGGGGGTGATGAGTTTGGCGTGATTGCCCAAGTGAATAAAACAGAGGCGATGGAGCTGGCCCAAGCATTACGTGCCACCTTGAGTTATCCAATCTCCTTGTCTGCCGAACAAATAAAGATTGATGTAAGTATTGGCGTCGCCGAATTTACCGGTGAGTTAACTTCATCTGAACTCTTACACCGCGCTGATTTGATGATGTACGAGGCGAAGCGAAATAAAAGCGGGGTGGATATTTGGCAGGAAAAGTAGGTTAATCTTTCCCGTCTGCAAATAGCAGCGAAGAAAATGGAGGTCCTAATTGGCAGCACGTTTCCAGAATCGAGTTCTGATTTTAGGTGCAGGTTCAGTTTCACAATGTGTACTACCACTTTTAATAGAGCATCTAGTAGATGCTAAACAGATCACGATTGCGGATATGCGTGATAACCGCCATCGCGTTTCAGAGGCAATAGCCGCTGGCGCAACCTATGTACAGGATCAATTGACCCGCGAAAATATGGATCAATTTTTATCCAAATACTTATCTGCCGGAGATTTCTTATTAGATCTAGCCTGGAATATTGATGTTAATGAAATTATGGGCTGGGCGCATGATCACGGTGTTATTTACTTAAATACTTCACTTGAAGAATGGGATCCGTATTCAGCAGGAGCTGATCGTCATCCAACAGAGCGCACACTTTATTGGCGCCACATGAAATTACGTAAGTTAACTGATACTTGGAACGGCCAAGGACCAACAGCAATTGTTGAACATGGTGCAAATCCTGGTTTAGTTTCACACTTAACTAAAAAAGCATTAGTTGATATTGCAACTCGCGCGGTTAAAGAGGGCAAAGCCGGTGCTGGTGTTGCTGAGGCATTAGAGATTGAAAACTTTCCAGTTCTTGCGCAAAAGCTTGGTGTAAAGGTTATTCACATTGCCGAGCGCGATACGCAAGTTTCTGACAAACCAAAGTTGTTTAATGAGTTTGTTAATACTTGGTCAGTTGAAGGATTTTATGAAGAAGGTATTGCACCAGCTGAACTTGGTTGGGGCACTCATGAAAAAACACTTCCCGCAAAAGCCTATGAACACCAAACCGGACCAAAGAACCAAATTTGTATTGCCCAACCAGGGGCAACAACTTGGGTTCGCTCTTGGGTGCCTAACATGGAGACAACTGGCATGTTGGTTCGCCATGGTGAGGCTTTCACAATTAGCGATCACTTAACTGTTTGGGATGGCGACAAAGCTATCTACCGGCCAACTGTTCATTACGCATACTGTCCAACTGATGCAGCAATTGCATCAATGCGTGAATTAGAAATGAATCAATGGCACATCACATCAAATCAAAGAATTATGAATGAAGAGATTATTGATGGTGATGATCGCTTAGGAGTTTTATTGATGGGTCATCCATATAAATCTTGGTGGACTGGTTCATTATTAAATATTCATGAATCACGTAAATTAATTCCTAAACAATCTGCAACAACTGTTCAGGTTTCAAGTGCAGTTTATGCAGCGGTTGCTTGGGCAATGGCTAATCCAAATCGCGGTTACATGGTTCCAGATGACATGCCATGGCGCGAAGTTTTGGCTTACTCTGAAAAGTACTGGGGTGGTTATCACTCAGAGGCTGCAGATTGGGATCCACTAATGCATCGCAATGATTTATTTAAGGGATGGAATGGTCGTAATTACGATGAATCAGATCCTTGGCAGTTTAGTAATTTCTTAGCTTAAGTAAATTACTTTGTAGGTGGCAATGGCTTGCTCGCTTTGATTTCATCAAGGCGGGCAAGTGATTCAACTCTTTCAAGTGCATGATCAACAATTCGTTTTGGATAATTATTTTTATAACCATCTGGATGCTCCCATGGTTCTTGCACCGCTACTCCAGAAATATGTGAAAGCTCCGGCACATAGCGTCTTACATAATCACCGTTTTCATCAAAACGTTTTCCTTGTTCAATTGGATTAAATACTCGGTAATACGGCGAAGCATCGGTGCCACTTCCAGCAGTCCATTGCCAGCCATGTGCATTAGATGCCACGTCATAATCAATTAAATGTTCTCTAAAAAATCTCTCTCCAAGTTGCCATTCCAAGTGCAAATCTTTAACTAAGAAGGATGCAACCACCATGCGGGTGCGATTGTGCATCCAACCCTCTTTTAATAATTGCCGCATTGCCGCATCTACAAATGGATAACCAGTTTTACCTTCACACCATGCTTTAAATTGATCTGCGGGCTTGTCATAACGCATCTTGGCAAATTGTGGTGCGTAGTAATCGGTTTCAGTATGTTGATTATGAAATAACACATCCGCATAAAACTCGCGCCAGGCAATCTCTTTGCGATAAACATCATGTGCTTTGCTATCGCCAAGTGGTGCCAGCAATGTACGAGGGTGAATTTCACCAAACTTTAAATGCGCACTCATCTTGCTGGTGCCATCTATGCCAGCTAAATTTCTAGCCTCATCGTAATTAGCTAATCCATTTTTTTGAAAGTGCTTAAATCTTTCTAGTGCTGCAGCTTCACCTGCGGAAGTAATTCTTACGCCTTCTGGTAATTTCCAATCCGGAAAATTTCTATTTGCTGATTCTGCATCAACTACTGGAATTGCCTTTGGTGTTGGTGCTGGTGCTCGCCAGCCATGTACACACCAAGCACGATAAAAGGGCGTGTAAACCTTGTATGGAGTGTCATCACTTGGCTTTCGCACTCGACCAGGTGCAACTGCATATGGTGATCCAGTTCTGGTTAATTCAATTCCAGCAGCTTCAACCTTTGCATCTCTGGCCAAACCATATGGTTCATACTCTGCGCTGATATGTACAGAGTTCGCATTATATTTTTTCTTTAATTCATGCAGAACTTCAATTTGATCACCGGCAATTACTTGTAATTTATTTCCTAAAGAATTATCTAGTTCGCGTAAGGATTGACCAAGATATGCCAGCCGTTTACTGCCCCCACTTTTAATTAATTTTGGATCTAAAATGAAAACCGGAACAATCTCATCACCCTGTTCTATTGCTGCATTAAGTGCTGGATGATCGCCAATTCGCAGATCGCGTCTAAACCAAAGTACGGATCTGCTTGTCATAATTTTCTAGCAGTAATTAATCTAGATTAATTATGTAAGGACTCAACCGATGCATCCCAACCCTTAACATCTTTTGGCTTACGTGGACCAGGTCCAACATAACGTGCAGATGGGCGAATGATGCGACCAGTTTGTTTTTGTTCCAAAATATGTGCAGACCAACCTGCGGTGCGAGCTGCGGTAAACATTGATGTAAATAGATTTGCTGGTACTTGTGCAAAATCTAAAACAATCGCTGCCCAGAACTCAACATTTGTTTCTAGTACACGATCTGGTTGACGCTCTTTAAGTTCAGCAAGTGCTGCCTTTTCAAGTGCAAGTGCAACTTCGTAACGAGGTGCATTTAACTCTTTAGCGGTGCGACGCAATGTGCGAGCGCGTGGATCTTCAGCGCGATACACACGATGTCCAAAGCCCATTAACCGCTCACCCTTATCAAGAATTGATTTTACGTATGCAGTTGCATCTCCTGATTTTTCAACCGCTTCAATCATGCTTAATACGCGAGCAGGTGCGCCACCATGTAATGGTCCAGACATCGCACCAATTGCACCTGAAATAGATGCGGCAACATCTGCGCCAGTTGATGCAATCACGCGACCAGTAAATGTTGATGCATTCATTCCATGTTCAGCAGCAGATACAAAGTAAGCATCAATTGCGCGAACGTGAACTGGATCAGGTTCGCCTCTCCAGCGAATCATCATTCTTTCTACAACTGTATGTGCTTTATCAATCTCTGCTTGTGACACAGCTGGAACAACAGTTCCACGGGCAGATTGTGCAACATATGAAAGCACCATTACAGATACTCGAGCTAAGTTGCTACGTGCTTCATCATCTGAAATATCAAGTAGTGGCTTTAATCCCCATGCTGGAGTAAGCATGGCAATCGCTGATTGAACATCTACTCGAACATCACCGGTGTGTACTGGAAGTAAAAATGGTTCTGCTGCTGGAAGTCCGGGATTGAATTGATCATCAACTAATAATCCCCAAACATTTCCAAAAGTTACTCGGCCAACTAAATCTTCAATATCAACACCGCGGTAACGAAGTGCACTGCCTTCTTTATCTGGTTCGGCAATCTTTGATTCAAATGCAATTACGCCTTCTAAGCCCGGCTTGAAATCATCGGCCACGAGATGCTCCTTCTGCTTCTTAATAAAATCTTATGGTCGTATTCTGCTCTCTTAGCGAGGGTGAACCAAACCGAAGGAAAGTGAGGTTGGATACCTCTATGACCAGCCGTGAGGATATCTCCGCAATGCGTCGCCAGTATGGCGAGGCGGGATTAACTGAATCTGAGTTACCGACAAATCCGGTAGATCTTTTTAACACCTGGCTCTCTGATGCAGCAAAAAATGAAATAGTAGTGGAAGCAAATGCGATGGTGCTCTCTACGGTAATTGATAATCAACCAAGCAGTCGCACTGTTTTATTAAAAGATTTAACAAATGATGGATTTACTTTCTTCACAAATTATGGCTCTCGAAAAGCTAAACAAATTGAGAAAAATCAAAATGTTTCTTTACTCTTTCCATGGTACCCACTTGAAAGACAGGTAATTGTTTTAGGAACAGCAAAAAAGATATCTAAAAGTGAATCTGAAAAATACTTTGCATCTAGACCACGCGGCAGTCAGATCGGTGCTTGGGCATCAGCTCAATCGGAGGAGTTAAATTCAAGAGATGAATTAGAAAGTGAGTATGCGCAATTAGAAAAGAAATGGCCGGAGGGTGCAGTTGTTCCGATGCCAGATCATTGGGGTGGATATGTAGTGTGGCCCACATCAATTGAGTTTTGGCAGGGCAGATACTCCAGATTGCATGATCGAATTCGCTATCTGAGATCAGAAAATAATGATTGGCAGATCAAACGCTTCTACCCGTAATATCGGCCCATGAGCGAAATTAAAATTCCAGATAATTTAAAACCAAGTGATGGTCGATTTGGTTGCGGTCCATCAAAGATTCGCTCCGCCTCTCTAGCAAATTTAGCTAGTAATTACGGAAAAGTTTTAGGAACATCTCACCGACAAAAACCTGTAAAAGAGGTTGTTGGAAAAGTTCGTACTGGACTTAAATCTTTATTTAATTTACCTGAAGGATATGAAGTAATTATTGGCAATGGTGGCTCCACTGCATTTTGGGATATCGCTACCTTTGGTTTAATTGAAAATAAATCACAACACTTAGTGTTTGGTGAGTTCTCATCCAAGTTTGCAGCTGCTGCAAAGGATGCACCAATGATTGGTGATCCAACAGTTATTAAGTCAGAGCCTGGTTCTCACCCACAAGCTGTTGCAGAATCAGGTGTTGATGCTTACGCACTTACACATAATGAAACCAGCACAGGTGTTTCAATGCCGATTATTAGACCTGCTGGTACTGAAGGCGCCCTTGTTCTAGTTGATGCAACAAGTGCTGCAGGCGGTTTAGATCTAGATATTTCACAATCTGATGTTTATTACTTTGCACCACAAAAATCCTTTGCCTCCGATGGTGGTTTATGGGTAGCAATCATGAGTCCAGCCGCAATTGCGCGCATTGAAAAAATTAAAGCAAGTGGCCGTTGGGTTCCGGCATTTTTTGATCTTTCAATTGCAGTAGAAAATTCAAGATTAGATCAGACTTACAACACACCAGCCCTTGCCACATTAATTTTATTAGCTGAACAAATTGAGTGGATGAATACAAATGGTGGTTTGAAATTTGCTGCTGGCCGAAGCGCAGATTCATCATCTCGCCTATATAACTGGGCAGAAAAAACAGAGTACACAACACCATTTGTTACCGATCCAGCAATGCGTTCTAAAGTAGTTGGCACAATTAATTTTGATGAATCTATTGACGCACTTGAGATTGCAAAAATTCTTCGGGCAAACGGAATTGTTGATACTGATCCGTATCGCAAATTAGGCAAGAATCAATTGCGCATCGGAATGTTCCCAGCTGTTGAACCATCAGATATCGATGCGTTAACTGCATCAATAGATTATGTAGTTTCACAAATGCCTAGAAAATCTGGAAATTAATTGAATTACCGCACTCGTCGCATAGTTACGATCACAATACTGGTTGGTATGGTTGCTATGGTCCTGCTTAGTGGTCTTTAATAAGCACTCCTGCAAAATTATTTAGGGAGCACAAAATGAAAGAAGCAGTTTTTGTAATTGCAATGGGAATTGTGCTTTGGATTATTGCCTTGGTTTTTGCAATCGTGATGAATGCCCAAACAAAGGTGCTTTGGATATGTGTATCTGGCGCAGTACTTGGTGCAATTGGATTGCGTTACACGATCCGGCGCGGACGCCGTAATCAACTCTAATTAAGCTTTAGGCGCCTTCGATTTGGCTGGCGATACCACGGAGAACTTTTCCTAATCTTTCTGCTTCAGCAGTAGATGGGTGACGTCCCTGGCGTAGTTGATTTCCAACTCGATCTAAAATCTTGATTGAGTCTTCAATAATCGCTGCAAGATCATCTGCATTTCCACGTGAGTTATTAACCATTGATGGTGGTGCTTCAATTACTGAAACTGAAAGTGCTTGTGGCCCACGACGACCATCGGCAATACTGAATTCAAGTTTGGTTCCTGGCTTAACAGTTGTAACACCTTCAGGAAGTGCCGCAGCTGCTAAATAAACATCTTCGCCTTCATCATTAGAGATAAAGCCAAAACCTTTTTCTAAGCTGAACCATTTAACGCGGCCAGTAGGCATTGGTTTCTCCCATCATTTAAATACTCGTTTAGTTTCTGTACTAGCCACTCGGAAGTGGTCAGGGCCATAGTTTAACCCAAATTTGCAAAGCGAGGAATTGGGTTTATTCAGCCTTAATCAACGCTTCGGAGTGTGCACCGCAGCCATGGTCGATTGAAACCACTCGGGCATCCTCTGGTGAAATTGCATTTGAACAAACTCCGAACGCACCGCGAAGTGATCCGGCAATTGGAATAAAAAATCCACATGAGTGACATGGCTTTGGCGCAGCATTAGCAATTGGCGCATTTGGTCCGCGATCGCCTTCATACCAACGCTTGCTTGCTTGATCGCGACCAACAATTGAAAGTACGCGAGCTCTTCCTAAACCAAATTCAAATAATTGATTTAAATCTAAAGTATCTAACTCATCATCACCAGTAAGTGATGCAAAGCCAGGAACTAATCTTTCATCATCTGGCGCAGTTGGCACAACATCGCCAACACCTAGATCACCTGGTTGAACACGTTCAACATATGGCACCCAATTTGGAGCAAGTAATGCTTTGCTGCCTGGTAGTAAAACAACATCACAAATAGTTGGCGCACTTTTCTCATCTGACTTTGCAACAGTAACTGCCCAACGCCAACCACCGTATCCAGGAAGTTTGGCTTCAAATAAATATGTAGCAACTCGATCCTCATCGGAATCGATTGAGTAAAACTCGCCTACAAACTCTTTCTTTCCAGCATCTTCAATCGCTGCTTGCTTAGCAATATCAAGGGCACCAAAAATATCTGTTTTATTAACTGTTACTTCAACAACTGCTGGATATGTTTTTGCAGGTGCGATGTAAGGCTTGCGCACAATTGCCGGCGCTGCCTCTTTAGCTACTGGAGCAACTTCCTCGACAGTATCCAAAGATTGCATATCAAGATCATCTAATTCTGCCTCTGGTTCAGCGACAACTGATGATTGCTCTTTACGAATTTTCTTAAAGAGTGATTTCTTTTTAGCCATTGGGAAATTGTAATTGAGTTAGATGTAAAAGGAAAAAGCCCCCGATATTAAGCGGGGGCTTTTGATAATTACTTGGATTAGAAATCCATATCTCCGCCACCAGGAGCTGCTGGCATTGCACTCTTTGGCTCTGGCTTATCTGCAATAACCGCCTCTGTTGTTAAGAACAGTGCCGCAATTGATGCAGCATTTTGTAATGCAGAACGAGTTACCTTTGCTGGATCAATAATTCCTGATTTAATCATGTCAACATATTCACCAGTTGCAGCATTTAATCCTTGACCGGTTGGTAAGTGACGAACTTTTTCGACAATTACGCCACCTTCAAGACCAGCGTTAATTGCAATTTGCTTTAGTGGTGCTTCAATTGCAAATTCAACAATCTTTGCACCAGTTGCTTCATCGCCAGTTAATTTCAATTTTTCAAAGGCAACCTTGCCAGCTTGTAGAAGTGCAACGCCACCACCGGCAACGATTCCTTCTTCAACTGCAGCCTTCGCATTACGCACTGCATCTTCAATGCGGTGTTTACGCTCTTTAAGTTCAACCTCTGTTGCAGCTCCGGCTTTAATAACCGCAACTCCACCAGCTAGTTTTGCTAAACGCTCTTGTAATTTTTCGCGATCATAATCTGAATCGCTCTTTTCAATCTCTGCGCGGATTTGGTTAACGCGGCCCTTGATCTGTTCAGCGTCGCCATTTCCTTCAACAATAGTTGTCTCTTCCTTGCTGATAACAACCTTCCGGGCACTGCCAAGTAATTCAACAGTAGTTTGATCTAGCTTTAGACCAACCTCCTCCGACACAACAGTTGCACCAGTAAGAATTGCAATATCTTGCAACATCGCCTTACGACGATCACCAAATCCTGGAGCCTTAACTGCAACAGAGCGGAATGTTCCACGGATCTTGTTTACTACCAAAGTAGAAAGTGCTTCGCCTTCAACATCTTCTGCGATGATTACAAGTGGCTTTCCAGTTTGCATAACCTTTTCCAAAATTGGAACCAAGTCTTTAATATTTGAAATCTTTGAGTTAGCGATCAAGATGTATGGATCTTCCATCACTGTTTCCATGCGATCGGTATCTGTTACAAAGTAAGCAGAGATATAACCCTTATCAAATCGCATACCTTCAGTTAGCTCTAATTCAAGACCGAATGTATTGCTCTCTTCAACAGTAATTACGCCCTCTTTGCCAACCTTGTCCATCGCCTCAGCGATCATTTCACCAATAGTTGTATCGGCTGCTGAAATAGATGCAGTTGCAGAGATTTGTTCTTTTGTCTCTACTGGCTTTGCCATCTTTAACAATTCATCAGAAATTGCTTCAACTGCTTTTTCAATTCCACGCTTTAGTGACATTGGATTTGATCCAGCTGCCACGTTACGCAAACCTTCGCGCACAAGTGCTTGAGCTAAAACAGTTGCTGTTGTTGTTCCATCTCCGGCAACATCATCAGTTTTCTTAGCAACCTCTTTAACTAGATCTGCACCAATTTTTTCCCATGGATCATCTAGTTCAATCTCTTTTGCAATTGAAACGCCATCATTTGTAATTGTTGGGGCGCCCCACTTTTTTTCCAAAACAACATTTCGACCGCGAGGTCCAAGGGTTACTTTGACCGCATCAGCCAATGTATTCATGCCGCGCTCTAATCCGCGACGGGCCTCTTCATTGAAGGCAATCATCTTTGCCATGTCATATCTCCTTGTTCATCTACTTGTTTATCTACTGGTTTGATCTTTGCTGGAATTCAATTTGCAGCCGCATTATCACTCGGGCTACGAGAGTGCTAAGGCCAAATCTAAAGGATTTATTCCCTCCGCGCCAACTGGATTTAGGGCGTTGGGGTAATGCCTAGCCGTAGAAAGGCTAAAGACGCTTTTGTGGCTTTCGAGGCTATGGCATTACCCATAAGCCTGAAGGAAGTTAGAGGTTAAAGCCCAGACGTGTGCTGGAGCGAGATGCGGTACGAGATTCACGCAAGCGACGTAGGCGCTTTACGAGAATTGGTTCGGCAAGGAGTGCATCTTCGCGATCAATTAAATTATTAAGCATTTGGTAATACGCAGGTGGAGTTAAATCAAATAACTCTTTGATTGCACTCTCTTTTGCTCCGGCATAACGCCACCACTGGCGCTCGAAATCAAGCATCTTAATTTCTAGCTCGGTTAACCCAGCGCTGTTGCTGATGGGCATACTGAATTCAGACATACCGATATCTTAAAAGATCAAGGGTATTTATCTGGGTTCTAACTAGAGCGTGGCGAGAATTTCTGAAATATCACTCTCTTTGGTCCATGGATTAACTATTGCAAATCTAAGGATCGCTTCGCCGTGATGCGATGAAGGTGTAACAAAACCAATTTGATCAGCCAATAATTTATCGCTCCATTTTTGATAATCCGCCATCTGCCAACCCTTACGTTTAAAGGCAACGACAGATAATGTCGGTTCGCGAAGTAATTCTAAGTTCTCATGTTTTTTAATTAACTCTGCTGCGTGCTTTGCAATATCCATGGTTTTTTCCATAGCAACTGCATATTCATTTGTGCCATGTGCAGCAAGAGAAAACCAAAATGGTAGGCCACGGGCACGACGAGTTAAATGAATTGCATAATCAGATGGATTCCACTCACCATCATCATCTAATGTTTCAAGGTATGCCGCTTTTTGTAGGTGAGCTGCTTTGGCAATACTTGGATTTCGATAAATAAGTGCGCAGGCATCAAAAGGTGCAAATAACCATTTATGTGGATCAACAATTAATGAATCAGCATCTTCCACACCAGCAAATAATGGTTTGGTCTTTGGCGAACAAAGTGCCGCTAAGCCATAAGCACCATCTACGTGAAACCAAATACCACGCTCTTTTGCAACAAGGCCAATTGATTTTAAGTTATCAATAATTCCTAGATTTGTGGTTCCAGCTGTTGCAACTAATGCAAATACTTGATGAGTTGGATTTTCAGCATGGTATTTATCAATTACTGCAGCACATGCTTCACCTTGAAGTGAGCCGTTATCTGCCGGTTTAATTAACAAAATTCCAACATCCATAATTTCTGCAGCGGATTTAATTGATGAGTGTGCCTCTTCACTTGCTGCAATTACCCACTTTGTGACATCACTTCGTTTACTTCTAAAGTAAGTACGAGCTGTTACTAGCGCAGATAAATTTCCAATCGTGCCACCTTGCACAAATACACCACCAGCAGATTGTGGTAATCCGGCTAAATCGCTAATCCAACGAAGTGCTTGGTTTTCTGCAAATACTGCGCCGGCACCTTCTAACCATGAACCACCGTAAAGAGCAGAGGCGCCAACAACTAAATCAAATAAGTTTGCATACTCACTTGGCGCAGATGGAATAAAAGCTAAGTAACGTGGATGATCTGTTGAAATACAGGCAGTTGCTAAAACATCTTTAAATAATTCAAGCGCTTTGTGCCCACCTAATCCTTCCGGCGTAATTGTGTTACCGGCTAATTGCATTAACTCTTCTGGAGTTTTTGGTCCATCCAACGGTGGATCGGTACGTAAGCGAACCAAGCTGTAATCTAAAATTTCTTTGGCGAGCTCTTCTACCTCTTTATTAAATTCATGCATTGCGAGCTGCGTAATCCTTGCGCTTTGCACTGCGCACAATATTTCTGAGCATAGTTGGAAATACTAGAAAGTGAAGTGGTGAAACTGCAAACCAATAAAGCTGGCCGCCCAAACCTCGTGGTGAGTAAGAGGCTTCCTGAATTATTTTGCTTTTTCCATTAGGTAATTTCTCTAACTTAAATTCCAGCCATGCCTTGCCAGGCAAAATCATTTCTGCATAAAGACGTAAACTTTTTTCACTCTCAACACTTTCCACACGCCAAAAATCTAAACTATCTCCAACGCGCAAATGAAGTGGATCGCGACGTCCACGACGTAGGCCAACACCACCAAGTAAACGATCTAATAAGCCACGTAAGAACCATAAAAAGTCTGATCCATACCAACCTGTGGTGCCACCAATTTGTTCAACGGTTTTCCATAAATTTTCAATTGATGCATCTGTTTCTTGATCACGCGAATCTTTATATAAAGTCTCTCCCGCCCAATCAGGATCACTTTGTGCTTTTTGCCATGGCGCAGTTGGTAATGTGGCATCAGACCATCTTGTAGAAACTTTATTATCTGTTGTATTTGTTAACGCTAATTCAATTGCGCCAGCAACATCAATTAAACCTTCTGGCGGCAGTGGAATTAAATGGGTAATTGATTTTGCCGGATCTGCAACAACTTCAGAAATTAATGAACCAACCAATGGTCTGGCAAGTGCGGTTGGCACAGGTGTAACCAAACCAATCCATAGTGATGACAAGCCAGGTGTTAAAACCGGAACCTTAATAATCCAACGTTTGCGCAAGCCTGATAACTTGGCAAACTTTTGCATCATTTGCGCATATGACAAAACTTCTGGTCCGCCAATATCAAATATTCCAGCCACTGGTTTTTCTAACTTGGCAGCGTTGCGTAAATACCAAAGTACATCTCGAATCGCAATTGGCTGAGTTTTATTGGAAACCCATTTTGGTGTTGTCATAACCGGTAAGCGATGAGTTAAATGACGAAGCATTTCAAAGGATGCTGAGCCGCTACCGATAATAATTCCAGCGCGAAGCTCCATGACAGATACGGATGTAGTTGCTAACTCTTTTCCAGTGTTTGCTCTAGATTGCAAGTGCTTGCTTGTCTTTTGATCATTTGCAATTCCACCTAGATAAATAATCTGCGATACACCAGCAGCTTCTGCAGCCTTTGCAAAGTTGCGAGCCATCGCTGATTCAATCTCATCAAAATTTGGACCTAAGTTAATTGAGTGCAATAGGTAATAAGCAGTGTGAATATCTTTTAATGCAGCAAAGGTTGAGTTGTAATCTGATGCATTTCCTTCTGCAATCTCAACTTGATTTGCCCAATCTTGACCCTTAATTTTTCGAGCATCACGAACATAAACCCGCACATTTATCGAATCAGCAAGTAAAGCGGTGACTAATCGACCACCTACATAGCCTGATGCGCCAGTTACTAGAATTTTGCGGGGCGTGCTCATAGTGAAAACAGTAGACTTAATTTCATGATTAAACCAAAGGTAGTGATTTTAGGCGGAGGCTTTGGCGGATTAACCGCTGCCAGATCCCTAACTAGCATCGCTGATGTAACTGTGGTTGATCGTCATAATTTTCAAACATTTTTACCATTGCTATATCAGGTATCAACAGCAGGATTGGCAGCAGATCATGTGGCCTATCCAATTCGTGGTGCACTTCGCGGAAGTGGCGCAAAGTTTCGCATGGCATCTCCAATTTCGATTGATCATAAAAACAAACAGGTAAAGCTAGATAGCAGTGAATTATTAGATTTTGATCATTTAATTGTGGCACTTGGTTCAACTACGGCAGATTTTGGAATTCCCGGAGTTAGCGAATTCGCATTAGGAATGAAAACTGATAATGAGGCACTAACTATTCGCGCCGAAGTTATGCGCCGGTTTGAAGATTTATGTCGCTTCGAAGATAACACCAGATTTTCAATCTCAGTTGTTGGCGGTGGTCCAACCGGTGTTGAGATGGCCGGTGCACTTGCTGAATTAGTTCGTGGCCCACTCAAATC
>CAESAM010000009.1_pt1 | contig 17918 bp, 16 predicted proteins | sample 7263631 | NCBI WGS metagenome assembly CAESAM01 (sample SAMEA6814156, study PRJEB35770) | uncultured Actinomycetes bacterium | biome: Freshwater; feature: Freshwater reservoir; material: water | place: Czech Republic | collected 2017-06-27 | depth 30m m | reverse complement strand
GCCCAATCTGGATCGCAGTACTAGGTGCCAGCGCCACTGCATTTTTAAATAAATATATTGGTCACTCTGTACCAGAGCGTTGGTTAAATAAACCAAAAATTATGCGCATAAATACCTTGGTACCGATTGTGTTATTAAGTGCATTAGTTGGCGTGCAGACCATTGCCCACAAAAAAGAGTTGGTGATAGATCAACGAGTTGCAGGTGTTGGTGTTGCCCTAGTGCTTCTTAAATTTAAAGCACCATTTCCAGTTGTTGTGATCGGCGCTGCAATTACCAGCGCCGCAATTTACAACTGGTTTTAAAGAACCTTAAGCTCTTCTAACTTTGCCTTAAGAGCAGCATCTGATGGCTCTGTTAAGTGTGTGCCATCTTCAAAAATAATAACGGGAATAGAACGTTGTCCGCCATTGATTTCAATTACCTTATCACTTGCTGAAACATCTGCTTCTACATCGATGTACTTGTATGAAACATTGTTTGCATCTAGAAACTTCTTAGAACGACGGCAATCACCACACCATTCAGCTCCGTACATCGTGATGTTACTCATTTACATTCCCTCCATATATTTCTCAAGACCAACTGTTAATCCTGGATGCTTTGCTACCTCTCGAACTCCAAGTAAAACTCCTGGCATAAAGCCTGCACGATTAATTGAATCATGTCGAATTGAAAGTGTTTCACCTGGGTCGCCAAAAATTACCTCTTGGTGAGCAACATACCCATGAGATCTAACCGAGTGAATTGGCACATCTCCAACAGTGGCGCCGCGGGCACCTGGCATAGCTGTCTTAGTGGCATCTGGCATGGCTGCTTTATTATTTTTCTTGCGCGCAGCGGTGATCATCTGCGCGGTGCGAACTGCAGTTCCAGATGGTGCATCAACTTTATTTGCATGATGAAGTTCAATAATTTCAACTGATTCAAAGTATTTGGCAGCTTTTTCAGAGAACTGCATCATCAAAACCGCGCCAAGTGCAAAATTAGGTGCAATTAATGCGCCTACCTTTGGATTAGCAGAAAGTAAATCTTTTAATTTAGCTAACTTGGCATCATCAAAACCTGTTGTGCCAACTACAACGTGGATGCCATTTGTGATTGCAAACTCTAAGTTTTTCATAACCGCATCCGGATGGGTGAAGTCAACAACTACTTGTGCGCCACTTTTTACTAATAGATCTAGTGAATCACCTAAATCTAATTCGGCAACAAGTTGTAAATCTTTAGCATCGCTAATTGCATCAACTGCTTCTGTGCCCATTCTGCCTTTGGCACCTAACACTGCAATCTTCATGCAATTAACCCTTCAAATTTTGCCTGGGATCTAAATGGTCCCACTACCGCAAGGGTAGGAGATGTCGGCAAGATTTGGCGAGCAATTTCCTTGATTTGATCTGGTGTTACATCTGCAATCTCGCGAAGAATCTGATCGAAGTTCATAATCTCGCCATATACCAACTCGCTTTTGCCAATTCTGGTCATGCGAGATCCGGTGTCCTCTTGGCTTAATACCAATGAACCAGAGACTGCGCCTTTAGCGCGAGTAATCTCTTCCTGAGTTAATCCTTTTTCAGCAACATCATGCAAAATATCTTGAATAATTTTTGTTGCTTCAATTGCTCGTTCTGGTTTACATCCCACATAAAAAGACATAACACCACTTCCCGCAAATTGTTGGCTGTAGGAATATGTTGAGTACGCCAATCCGCGTTTTTCGCGAATCTCTTGGAACAAACGTGATGACATGCCGCCACCAAGAGCTGAGGATAAAATACTTAGTGCAAAGCGACGCTTATCATTTCGAGCTACACCTTCGACGCCATAAACAATATGTGCTTGTTCGGTTTTCCGATCTAACAATGTAACCTCACCGCGACCTGGAACCTTTACTGAGCCAGATGTGCGGATTTCATAATCAGCCTTTGGCGTATCTAGAAAATTATCCTTACTTAATGCACTCTCCACCATGCGCACAACATCTTTATGTTTCACATTTCCGGCAACGGCAACTACTAAATCTTGTGGGCGATAACGCTTGCGATAGTAATTAAATACCGTACTTCGTGACATCTCATTAATAGATTCAATGGTGCCCAGGATCGGCCGACCAAGTGGGGTATCCCCGTAATACTTCTCTAAAAATAAATCATGAATTAAATCGCTGGGATCATCATCGCGCATTGCGATTTCTTCCAAAACTACCTTGCGCTCTGCATCAACATCTTCTGGCTTAACAACGGATGAGGTAATTAAATCGCTGATCACATCTACGGCAAGTGGCAGATCCTTATCAATCACACGTGCATAAAAACAGGTGTACTCCTTAGAAGTAAATGCATTTGTTTCACCACCGACTGCTTCAATCGCAGATGAGATCTCCAGGGAGCTACGAGTTTTAGTTCCTTTAAAAAGAAGGTGTTCTAGAAAATGAGAAGCTCCCGCAGTTGAAAGTGATTCATCGCGGGAGCCAACATTGACCCAAATACCAAAAGCGGCAGAGCGAACAGATCTTTCCTCTTCAGTGACAATTCGCAGGCCACTGGGCAGAACTGTTCTTGCCATTTACTTTTTTATTCAGCCTTCTCTTCTGGCAGATTTGCTGGAACTAATGAGTACTTACCCTTTGGATCAATCTCATTAATTACAACCTCTACCTTGTCGCCAACCTTCATAACCTCTTCTAGGTTTTCAATTCGCTTGCCACCATGCATCTTGCGGATTTGCGAGATGTGTAACAAGCCATCTTTACCAGGAGCTAGATTTACGAAAGCACCGAATGTAGCAAGTTTTACAACACTGCCATTGAACTTATCGCCAACTGAAAGTTGTACTGGATTTGCGATCGCATTAATTTGCGCCTTCGCAGCTTCAGCAGCAGATCCTTCAATTGCACCGATGTAGATAGTGCCATCATCTTCAATGGTGATATCTGCGCCAGTTTCATCTTGAATCTGATTAATCATCTTGCCCTTAGGCCCGATAACTGCACCAATCATGTCTACTGGAACCTTGATTGAAATAATTCGAGGTGCAAGTAATGACATTTCATCTGGTGTATCAATTGCTTGCTTCATTACATCAAGAATGGCAAGACGTGCTTCCTTTGCCTGAAGTAGTGCTGCAGCAAGAACTGATGCTGGAATTCCATCAAGCTTGGTATCTAATTGAAGTGCAGTAACAAACTCTTTTGTACCAGCAACTTTAAAGTCCATATCGCCAAATGCATCTTCTGCACCCAAGATATCGGTTAGTGCTACGTACTCAGTTTTGCCATCTACATCATCTGAAATTAGACCCATTGCAATACCTGCAACTGGTGCCTTAAGTGGCACACCAGCGTTAAGTAATGACATAGTTGATGCACAAACAGATCCCATAGATGTTGATCCATTTGAACCTAGTGCTTCTGAAACCTGACGAATTGCATATGGGAACTCTTCACGTGTTGGAAGAACTGGAACCAATGCGCGCTCTGCAAGTGCACCATGACCGATTTCGCGGCGCTTAGGTGAACCAACTCGACCAGTCTCACCAACTGAATATGGTGGGAAGTTGTAGTTGTGCATGTAACGCTTATGGTTTTCTGGATTTAATGTATCCAATTGTTGTTCCATCTTAAGCATATTTAAAGTTGTGATACCTAATATCTGAGTCTCACCGCGTTCAAATATTGCAGAACCGTGAACGCGAGGAATTACCTCTACCTCAGCGGTTAATGCACGAATATCGCGAAGTCCACGACCATCAATACGGATCTTCTCGCGAAGAACACGTTGACGAACTAACTTCTTAGTTACTGAACGAAGTGCAGCACTGATTTCTTTAGTGCGCTCTGCAAAATCAGCTGATAATTTCTCAACTACTGCAGCATTAATTTCATCAAGTTTTGTTTCGCGCTCTTGCTTTCCAGCAATTGTTAGCGCCTTTGCAAGATCATCCTTTGCTGCCTTTTCAACAGCTGCATAAGCATCATCTTGATACTCAAGGAATACTGGAAATTCACCAGTTGGTTTAGCAGCAAGTTTGGCTAGTGCCATTTGTGCTTCACATAATGTGCGGATGAATGGCTTTGCAGCTTCTAATCCTTGGCCAACGATCTCTTCAGTTGGCACAGTTGCGCCACCCTTGATTAAATCAATGGTCTTAGATGTCGCTTCTGCTTCCACCATCATAATTGCAACATCATCGCCAGCAACGCGGCCAGCAACAACCATGTCAAAAACTGCTTTTTCTAAATCAGAGTGATTAGGGAAAGCAACCCATTGACCTTCAATTAAAGCAACACGTACGCCACCAATTGGACCACTAAATGGCAGGCCAGCTAATTGAGTTGACATTGATGCTGCGTTAATCGCAATTACGTCATACATATGATCTGGGTTTAACGCCATCACAGTTACAACGATCTGTACCTCATTACGCAATCCCTTAATAAAGGATGGACGTAGTGGGCGATCGATTAAACGACAGGTAAGGATTGCATCTTCTGAAGGACGTCCTTCACGACGGAAGAATGAGCCAGGAATTTTTCCGGCTGCATACATACGCTCTTCAACATCCACTGTTAGTGGGAAGAAATCAAATTGATCCTTAGGATTTTTTGATGCAGTAGTTGCAGATAGCAACATGCTGTCATCATCTAAATACACAACAGCGGTTCCCGCTGCTTGACGAGCTAGTCGTCCAGTTTCAAAGCGGATCTCCCGCTTTCCAAATTTACCGTTATCAATCTTGGCAACGGCTGACTTAACATCTTGACCTTCCATAGGTCATCTCCATTTCTAAAAAACTTTACTGGAGATTGGATCTTCGATCGAAGTTCACGGCAAATTTATTAAAAACTATCCGGAAACCACTACCGAGGACCAAAACTCGTGCAAATAAAGTTTTGTACTACTCGTTAATTAGCTAATTTAGCTAATTAATTTATTTAACGACGAATACCGAGCTTTTCGATAATCGCTCTATAGCGATCAATGTCGGTTTTAGCGAGGTACTGCAAAATACGACGACGCTTACCTACCATTAATAACAAACCACGACGGTTGTGATGATCCTTCTTATTTGTTTGCAAATGTTCTGTGATCTCATCAATTCGCTTTGATAGAAGTGCTACCTGTGCTTCTGGGCTACCTGTGTCAGTCGCAGATGAACCGTACTTGCTGATAATTTCTTTCTTAGCTTCTGGCGTTAATGCCATTTGTATAGCTCCTCTGTTCTGTCACGAGGGCCTCGGTGTAATTCACGAAGGCGCACTTTCTCGCTTTAGTGGCCCAAGATTACCAGCGGCAATCTGATAGTAAAAATCGAGCGTTAAATGCGCGTTAATTCTCGCGCTTTATCGCAATCTTTCTTCATTTGTTCAAGCAATGGGGCAAGGCCATCAAATTTCAATGTATCTCTTAATCTAAAACCAAACTCTAACTTTGCCTGCTTGTCATATAAATCTAAACCAACTTGATCAAGTGCATACGCTTCAACTTGTCGCCCGCGAACGCCAGGAAAGGTTGGATTAGTTCCAATTGATATAGCAGCTGGCCATTTAATATCTTCAACAGTTAACCAACCAGCATAAACACCATCGGCTGGGATTGTTGCCAGCGCAGTTAATCCAATATTTGCAGTTGGATAACCAATTTCACGTCCTCGTTTTTCACCATGCACAACTGGGCCAGTCAAGTAAAAATTACGCGTTAATAACTCATTGGCGCGCTCTACTTGCCCATCAATAATTAAGGAACGAATTCGAGTTGAAGAAATAGTAGAACCACGATTTTCTTGTAATTTCACAATGGTTACGCCAAAGCCATACTTTGGTCCAACCTCAGATAAATACTTTGGGGTGCCTTGTGCTTTAAATCCAAAATTAAAGTTTTCACCAATTACTACATGCTCAGCAGCAAAGCGCCCAACCAAGATATCTTCAATGAATTGATCTGCTGATAATTGGGAAAACTCCTTAGTGAAATTAACTACTTCAACACTGGTAGCACCTGCCTGCTTTAAAAATTCAATTCGATCCTTAATTGGCAAAAGTTGTGTTGGTGTGCGCTCTGGCGCAACAACTGAAACTGGATGCGGATCAAAGGTCATGATTGTGACATCACCATCATGTTTGGCATTAGCAATTATTTGTTGATGGCCAGAGTGCACACCATCAAAAATACCGATTGCGACAACTTTGCTCATGGCACTTATTCTTTCACACCAGAGTTAACCAGGATTGGCGCTGCCACAATTTGCCCACCTTGTTCCCGATTTTCCAACAACGCAAAGAAATGATCCTCATTATTTACCGCAACTGAAATTCCTTGCTCTTTACTTTGGGAGATAACACGTCCAAATCCAATTTCACGCAGCTCTGCCAAATCTAATTTTCGAATTGGAAAAATCTTGCCAATTGATTGAGCAGTATCAATTAATCTGGCATCTGCAATTGGTAGGCAATCTGAAATTGCAAAGGGTGAAACTAAGGTGCGCCGAAGTGCGGTTAAGTGACCACCAACCATTAATGCATCCCCAAGATCGCGTGCGATTGCTCGAATGTAAGTTCCAGCAGAACAGGTAACTGCAATATCAACCTCTAATGAATCTGGCAGATGGCGAATTTGGTTAATTACTAATTCAAAGATCTCAACATCTCTAGCTGGCAGATCTACTTGCTCACCATCGCGAACTCTTTGGTGGGCAGATTTACCATCAATTTTAATTGCTGAAACCGATGATGGCTTTTGCTTAATCTTGCCAACATATTTCGCTAACTCATTTTTTACCTGTTCATCAGCAATTGCGGAGGTATCTGCAGTTGAAATTACATCGCCCTCTTTGTCATCGGTGTGAGTTGCTTTACCTAATGAAATTGTGGCTTCATAAGCTTTCTTGCCGTCAGTGATGTAAGGAAGAAGTTTTGTTGCAACACCAACACCAATTACTAAAACCCCAGTTGCCATTGGATCTAATGTGCCGGCATGGCCAACTCGTTTGGTATTTAACTTCTTACGTGCCATCGCAACAACATCATGGCTAGTCATGCCACCGGCTTTATCAACTAGTAAAAAGCCATCCATTAATTACTCGTGTTTTTTGTAAGGATCTTCGACAATTGGCTTTGCTCCAGCGCGCAATTTTGCTAGCTCTTCATCAGCTTTATGCATTTGCTCAATTAGATCATTCATCTCTTTCGCCGAATCTGCCAAGCCATCTAAAAAGAATTCAATTGTTGGGGTAATGCGCAGGCCAAGTGCGCGACCAACCTCTGAGCGCAACATTCCCTTTGCCGAATTTAATGCTGCAGCGGTTGCTTCATGAGCTTGAGTGTCACCAAGAACGGTGTAAAAAATTGAGGCTTGTTGTAAATCTCCAGTAACGCGCACATCGGTAATGGTGACAAAACCTAGACGCGGATCTTTAACCCGCGTCTCGATAGTAGTTGCGATCAACTCTTTAATTCGATCTGCCACTTTTAGTGCACGATTACTTGGCATAACTTAAGCTCGCTTTTTCTCGCGGATCTCGTAAACCTGAATTACATCGCCAACTTGTAGATCTTTAAATGATCCAAGACCGATACCGCACTCAAATCCATCACGAACTTCAGTGGCATCATCTTTAAATCTGCGAAGTGAATCGATACTTAGGTTTTCGCCAATTACAACGCCGGCACGTAGTGTGCGCGCCTTTGCATTACGTCGAATGATTCCATCTGAGACCATACAACCAGCAATATTTCCAACCTTGCTTGATTTAAAGATATCTCGAACTTCAGCATTACCAAGTACTGCCTCTTCAAACTCTGGCTTAAGCAGACCCTTAAGAGATGCTTCGATATCTTCAATTGCTTTGTAGATAACGGTGTAGAACTTAATATCTACGCCCTCTTGATCAGCAAAGATTGCAGTTTGTGGCTCTGGCTTAACGTTAAAGCCAATAATTACCGCAGTAGATGCAGATGCCAGCGTTACATCGTTCTTTGTAATTGCACCAACACCACGGTGGATTACACGAAGATCAACATCTGTTCCCACATCAAGCTGCACTAATGCATCTTCTAATGCTTCTACCGAACCGGATACATCGCCCTTTAGAATCAAATTCAAAGTACTTACCTTTGATTGTTCTAGGAAATCTTCCAGCGATACCTTCTTGCGTGCCTTAGCAAGGGAGGCGTTTCGTTGTGCAAGTTGACGCTTCTCTGCAATTTGTCTGGCAGTTCGGTCATCTTCGGCAACCATAAATGTGTCACCAGCACCAGGTACTGATGTAAATCCAAGTACTTGCACCGGACGTGATGGACCAGCCTCTTCAACTGTCTCACCATGTTCATCTAACATCGCACGAACGCGACCATAAGCACCACCGGCAACAATTGCATCTCCTACATGCAACGTTCCACGTTGTACTAATACTGTGGCAACAGGTCCACGACCCTTATCTAAGTTAGCTTCAATGGCAACACCACGTGCTACATCATCGGCAATTGCGCGTAAATCAATAGCTGCATCAGCGGTTAACAAAATCGCTTCAAGTAATTGATCAAGGCCAGCGCCAGTTAATGCAGATACGTTAACAAACATTGTTTGTCCGCCGTACTCTTCTGCAATTAAGTTGTACTCAGTTAATTGTTGACGAATCTTGTCTGGGTTAGCACCCTCTTTATCAACCTTGTTAACGGCAACCACAATTGGCACATCAGCTGCTTGTGCGTGATTCAGCGCTTCAATGGTTTGTGGCATAACGCCATCATCGGCAGCAACAACTAGTACTGCAATATCAGTTACCTTCGCACCTCGAGCACGCATTGCGGTAAATGCTTCGTGGCCCGGTGTATCAATAAAGGTAATTGGACGATTATTTCCATCATGTTCATGATGGATTTGGTAAGCACCAATGTGCTGCGTAATTCCGCCCGCTTCAGATTTAACAACCTCTGTAGATCGAATTGCATCAAGTAAGCGCGTCTTACCATGATCTACGTGACCCATTACCGTCACAATTGGCGAGCGCACAACTAGATCTTCTGGGTCAATTTCGGCTAACTCTTGTTCTAGATCAATATCAAACTCTTGAAGTAATTCACGATCTTCATCCTCTGGGGAAACGATCTGTATTACGAATCCAAGCTCAGAACCTAAAATTGCAAAGGTATCTTCATCAACTGATTGAGTTGCCGTAACCATCTCGCCTAAGTGAAATAGCGCAGAAACTAATGCGGCTGGATCTGCCTTAATTTTCTCTGCAAAATCCATAAGTGTTGCACCGCGTCGCATGCGAATAACAGTTTTGCCATCACCACGTGGAACTACTGCGCCACCTAGTGTTGGTGCTGGTAAATTTTCAAACTCTTCGCGGCGTTCTTTCTTACTGCGTTGATTTTTATTTTTACTCTTGCCACCTTTACCAAATGCACCAGCTGCGCCACCGCGTTGTGGTGGACGACCGCCACCTTTACCGCCAAATGGTGCGCCAGTACTTGGAGCTGATGAAGATGGTGAACGATATGGAGAACCTCCTGGACCACCTTGTGGTCTTGAACCAGGTGCGCCACCTGGACGAGTTGGTGCGCCAGATTGCGGACGTGCTGCAAAACCTGGACGAACAGATCCTGGACGTGAACCTTGCATATCTGAACGTGCACCTGGTGGACGTGCACCTGGTGGACGTTGTCCTGGTGCTAAACGTTGTTCACCTGGACGAATTGGTCTTGCAGGTGGACGTGGCATTCCACCGCCAGATGAAAATGGATTATTACCTGCACGTGGTGGACGTGGCAGTGAAGTTGGTGAAGTTGATGATGTAGGAACAACTGGTGCAACTGGAGTTACTGGTGCAACTGGTGGCTTTGGTTGTTCTGCAACTAATTTTTTCGCAGCCTCTTGTAATTCAGGAGGTAGATCCTCAACTGACATTGGTTTAGCAGCAGCTTTTTTGGCAGCAGCTTTTTTAGCGGGCGCCTTCTTAGCTTTAGGCGCATCCTCACTTGGTGTTAATTCTGGGAATTTATCCATCAACTTACGCAACACTGGCGCTTCAATAGTTGATGATGCTGATCGAACGAACTCGCCGACCTCTTGTAACTTGGCTAGGAGCTCTTTACTTTCCAGCCCTAACTCTTTTGCTAATTCGTAAACGCGAACCTTTGACACTGATCTCCTGTCTTGGTTCGCAAACTTTTATGCGAACCTAAATTGCCCTGCTCATAATTTGTAGGTACTCATTAAAGTTTCATTCTCGTATCGCTCCATAAATTTAGAGTTAATTTAATGACCACTTAATCCTTTTAAGTAATCACTTACTGCTTGCATTTTTAACTGACCTTCGTAATTAAAGGCCCGATTAAATGCTTTTCGCTCAATTGCGATCTGAAGGCAATTGCTATGAAGCCAAGCTCCACGGCCTTGCATTCGATGATCTTCATCGACTTTGATTTCATCGCCGACTAAAACTGTTCGAATTAAATCTGTCCAATTTTCTAGCCTCCGACAGGCAATACAACTGCGCTGTGGAATCTGCTTACTGAACACCGGCAACCTTACCTTAAGCCCCTGGTTCAGGTGAAATATCAGCGTTAACTTCTGGCTGATCTACCGTTGGTGCCTTGATATGAGTAACTGGATTATCTGGATGAATATCAATGCGCCACTGCGTAAGTCGTGCGGCTAGTCTGGCGTTTTGCCCATCCTTACCAATCGCAAGTGATAATTGATAATCCGGAACAACTACCTTTGCAGATTTTGTTTCTAAATCAACAACTTCAACAGAGCTTACCTTTGCTGGTGCAAGTGCATTTGCAACATATGTTGCTGGATCTTCACTGAAATCAATAATGTCGATCTTCTCGCCATTTAATTCATTCATCACATTTTGAGCACGCGATCCTTGCGGACCAATTAACGCACCTTTAGCACTAACGCCGGCGCGATGTGTGCGAACTGAAAGTTTTGTACGAGCTCCGGCTTCACGCGCAATACCAACAATATCTACGATGCGATCTTTAATTTCTGGACACTCAAGTGCAAATAACATCTTTACAAGTGCTGGATGAGATCTAGAAAGTGTTACCTCAGGACCTTTTTCACCTTGTTTTACATCTACAACAAAACATTTAATGCGATCGCCATGTTTATAAACTTCACCTTTAACTTGTTCAGTCGCCGGCACCTTTCCTTCAACTCTTCCCAAATTTACATAAATAATTTCTGCATCTCGTCCTTGCTGAACAACACCAGAAATTACATCGCCAACACTTCCACTGAACTCAGTAACAACCTCTAGATCTTTAGCCTCACGCATTTTTTCTTTAATTGTTTTACGGGCAGTTTTATCGGCAAGTTTTGCAAAACCATCTGGATTATCAGTAACAGTATCGATGCGATCACCATCTGGCCCAAGTACTGGCACATAAATTACTAACTCACCAGTTTCGCGATTTAAAACTGCGCGACCATGCGGTTTATGTTCTGGTAGCGCAGCGTATGCCGCAGCAACCTCATTTTCAATTGCGCTAATTAATCGCTCTAGTGGTAATTTCTTTTCCGCAGCTAAAACTTTAAGAGCATTTATATCAACGCTCACTTATTTACCTGCTTAAACTCAATCTCAAGTGTTGCTCGTTTAATCTCTGAAAAATTAATTACTTGTTCATCAATAGTTGCCGAACTTTGAGTTGAATCTTTGATTCGGCCATTGACCTCTTTACCATCTAACAAAATTACTTTAATTAATCGATCCTTATTTTTACTCCAGTGTCTTGGCTTGGTAAGGGGGCGATCTAATCCAGGAGATGTCACCTCTAATGTAAATGGATTACTTCCTAAGGTTGGTAGATTCTCCACGATCTCACTGATTGCCTTAGTTGCAACAGTTACTTGATCAAGTGATAGGTGGGTATCGCCATCAACGATTACAGTCAGCATGCTGCGCTTGCCGGCAGATGTGATTGTTATATCTTCTAAATAAAATCCAAGTGATTCAATGGCCGGCGTAATCGCTGCGGCAACCTGCTCTTTATTACTCATTCTTACTCTTTTCCATATTAAGTTTTTGTGAAACGTTGTGTGGTAATTCTAACTTATAAAAGTATCCCAAGCAACGCGGGCTATTAATAAAGTTGTAACTACTAAAAAGACTTTTCTGACAAGTGGTGAGCCACCTTTAATTGCTAGTTTGGAACCAATAATTGCACCAGTTACATTGGCACCAGCCAGTAATAAACCTAATTGCCACCAAATATGACCGGTAATTTGAAAGCTTAAGATGGCGCCGATATTGGTAGATAAGTTAACTAATTTTGCTGTGCCAGATGCTTTTAGGAAGGCGTAACCAATTCCGGAAACTAGGAAGAAGACTAAAAAGGTGCCAGTTCCTGGGCCAAAGATGCCATCATAAAATCCAATTAATAACCCAATCAGTGCAACTAGAAACAATCTTTTCTTGTGCGAGAACTTTAATTTCTCATCCATACCAAGCTCAGGCTTAAGCCAGGTGTAGATAACAACAACTATTAAGAGAAAAACAATAAATGGTTTGAAGAACTCCTTTGGTACAGAAGCAGCAAAGTAAGCACCACCAATAGATCCAATAAATGCTGGGAACATCATGGTTAAGGTGAGCGGAATATCAGGCTTTATATTTTTAAAGTAATTACGAGCCGCAGCGGTTGTGCCAAAGGCGGAGGGAACTTTGTTTGTTCCTAGAATTAGTGGCAACTCTTTATTTGGTAGACCCAGTATTAAGGCCGGTAATTGAATTAATCCCCCGCCACCTGCCATGGCATCAACAAAGCCAGCAAAACCAGATGCAATCGCTAGGAAGATAGCGACTTCTAAATCCATATTACTTATCTAAATTACTTGTTCAGGAATTTAACAACATCAGCAACTGCTACCTCTGATTTATCACCAGATTTGCGATCGCGAATTTCTACCTTGCCATCAGCAAGTGCTTTACCAACAATAATGATCTTGGAAATTCCAATTAATTCTGCATCTTTAAATTTAACACCAGGGCTAGCTTCGCGGCGATCATCTAGTAAAACTTCCAGACCTTTTGCCTCTAGTTCGGTAGCAATTTTTTCAGCTGTATCAAATGGCAGATCATCTTTACCAGTTGCCACAATATGCACATCAGCTGGTGCCACCTCTGCTGGCCAATTAAGTCCAAGTTCATCATAAGTTTGTTCTGCAATTGCAGCTACCGCACGTGATACACCAATTCCATAAGAGCCCATCGTTACAACTTGTGGCTTACCTTCTTTATCTAAAACAGTTAACCCAAGTGCTTGTGCATACTTGCGCCCTAATTGAAAAATATGACCGATTTCAATTGCGCGATCAATGACAACTGGTTTTTCACATTTAGGACATGCATCTCCAGCTTTAACCTCTGCAGCTTCGATGTATTGATCAACCTTGAAATCACGACCACAAACCACATTGCGTGCATGTGTATCTTTCTTATTTGCACCAGTCACCCAGTCAGAGCCTTCAACAATTCGTGGATCTGCGTAAAGTTTTAAACCAAACTCTTTCGCATTTTGTGGACCGATGTAACCCTTTACAAACTTAGGATGCTTGGCAAAATCTGCATCTTCAAATAAGCGCAGCTCAGTTATGCCAGAAAGATTCGCTTCTACTCTCTTTAAATCTACTTCACGATCTCCTGGAACCAGCACGCAAATTGGTTTTTCATCCGCCATTAGCAATACATTTTTTAATGTGTTTGCAGCGGTGATGTTCGCGCTGTATTTGGTGTTTAAAACTTCAACTAATGAATCAATAGTTGGCGTGTTTGGTGTATCTAAAATTTCAATTGCACCAGCTGCTTTACCTGCAAAAGGTTTAACTGCAGTTGTCATCGCCTCAACATTTGCCGCATATCCACACCCATTACAAAGTACATATGTATCTTCACCAGTTGGGCATGGTGCTAAGAACTCTTCAGATTTAGATCCACCCATAGCACCGCTCATTGCTGAAACGATGTTGTATTTAAGTCCTAGGCGATCAAAGGTTTTGATGTATGCGGCGCGGTGTGCGTTGTAAGAAGCTTCTAACCCAGCATCATCCACATCAAATGAGTAAGAATCCTTCATCACAAATTCACGACCACGAATAATTCCACTGCGCGGACGTGGTTCATCACGATACTTTGTTTGAATTTGATAAATGGAAAGTGGCAGATCTTTATAAGATGAGAATTCACCTTTAACCATCAAGGTAAACATCTCTTCATGGGTTGGCCCTAACAGAAAATCATTTCCCTTACGATCTTTTAATCTAAATAAATCTGGGCCGTACTCTTGCCAACGATTAGTTGCTTCATATGGCTCTTTTGGTAGCAGTGCTGGAAAGTGAACCTCTTGAAATCCAGCAGCATCCATCTCTTGACGAACAACATTTTCAATCTTGCGATAGGTGCGATATCCAAGTGGCAACCAACTATAAATTCCGGCAGCAATACGGCGAACAAAACCAGCGCGCACTAATAACCGGTGAGATGCAACCTCTGCATCAGCTGGATCATCGCGCAATGTGCGCAGTAATAATGTGGACATCCGCAACATGCGGGTAAGCCTACCTACTTAACAGTGACAGATGGTTCACCTGAAGCGACACCAGCAGCTTCCATCTCATCGGCAAGGCGCATCGCCTCTTCGATTAAGGTTTCCACGATTTGTGCCTCAGGGACAGTTTTAATTACTTCACCCTTTACAAATATTTGGCCTTTACCATTTCCAGATGCAACACCAAGATCTGCTTCACGTGCTTCACCAGGTCCATTAACTACACATCCCATTACTGCAACACGAAGTGGCACTGTCATTCCTTGTAATCCAGCCTGCACCTTCTCTGCCAATGTGTAAACATCAACTTGGGCGCGACCACATGATGGGCAAGAAACAATTTCAAGTTTGCGCTGGCGCAGATTTAAAGATTCGAGAATTGAAATTCCTACCTTTACCTCTTCAACTGGAGGCGCCGATAATGAAACACGAATCGTGTCGCCAATTCCTTCAGCCAACAAAATACCAAATGCAGTTGCAGATTTAATTGTGCCTTGGAATATTGGTCCAGCCTCGGTCACACCAAGATGTAATGGATAATCACATTTTGCTGCAAGTAAGCGATAGGCCTTAACCATAGTTACTGGATCATGATGTTTTACTGAAATTTTTATATCTGAGAAACCATGCTCTTCAAATAAAGATGCTTCCCACAATGCAGATTCTGCAAGTGCTTCTGGGGTTGCTTTGCCATACTTTGCAAGCAAACGTGGATCTAATGAACCAGCATTAACACCGATGCGAATAGGAATTCCGGCAGCTCCGGCAGCTTTTGCAACCTCTTTAACCTTGTCATCAAATTGCTTAATGTTTCCTGGGTTAACTCGAACTGCTGCGCAACCAGCATCAATCGCTGCGAAAATATACTTTGGTTGAAAGTGAATATCTGCAATAACTGGAATTTGTGATTTCTTTGCAATCTGCGCAAGTGCATCAGCATCATCTTGTGATGGAACTGCAACGCGCACTATTTGGCAACCAGATGCGGTTAATTCAGCGATCTGTTGCAATGTGGCATTTACATCTGAGGTAAGAGTTGTACACATTGATTGCACAGAAACTGGTGCATCCCCGCCAACTAAAACCGAACCAACCTTTAATTGCTTGCTCTTGCGACGAGGTGCAAGTGTTGGTGGTGGCGCTGATGGAATTCCGAGATCAACCATGCGCTTACTTTAACCTAATTAGAGATTTAATCTAATTGGATTAAAGATATCGGCGGCCAGTAAAACAATTGAAAGGGCGGCCATAAGTACAAAAACAATCATGGTGATTGGTGTTAGGCGTTCCACATCAATTGGTGCTGGCTTTGGTAATCCACGCCGGCGGGCAAAGAGATTGCGAATGCCATCTGCGATGGCAACTGCCATGTGACCACCATCTAGTGGAAGAAGTGGAAGTAAATTAAACATTCCAACAAATATATTTAGTGAGGCAACAATTAAAATGAAGGTAGCGATTTTCTCATTGGTATTTAATTTACCTGTGCTTGCAGTTTCACCACTTACTCGTGCCACTCCAACTACACCAACTAATCCCTCTGGATCTCGCTCGCGGGCACCAAATGTTTGTGCCAATAAATCTGGAATCTTTGAAGGCAGTGAGATTAAAGAGGTAACAGAGTTAGCCAATATATCCCCGCCAAAAGTAATTGATCTTTGGGTTGCAACTATTGGATTAAATCGAACTGTGCCAACCTCATTAATAACACCAAGCACACCCACCGCTTTGCCATCAACCATTCGAGTTGCCGGTATTACTTGTAATGAAATCTCTTGACCATTTCGATCGATAATTAAATCAATTGATTTTCCAGCATTGGCACGAATTACCGCAACCGCATCTGACCAAACCTCAAAACTTTCGCCATTAATTTTTACTAACTTATCCCCGGCAAGCACTCCGGCATTTTTAGCTGGTGATGGAGTTGAAGTTGCGCTGCAAACTTCAGTTGCACTTTGCGGCACACATTCAGAAACCTTTTCTACCTGATTAGTTACTGATGTAACGCCAACACCTGCAAATAAGGTAATTAATAAAACAAAGCCAATTACAAAGTGCAGAAATGATCCAGCGCCAAGCACAATTAAACGTTGGGCGATACTGCCCTTTATAAATGCGCGATCGGCATCGGCTGGTGATAACACCTCGCGCGATGACATGCCAACAATCTTGCAATAACCACCTGCTGGAATTGCCTTTAAGCCAAACTCAGTTTCACCACGTTGGGTAGACCAAATCTTTTGACCAAAACCTAAAAAGAATTCAGTGACCTTCATGCCAAATTTCTTAGCGGTTAAGTAATGCCCAGCTTCGTGAATCATTACCGAAGTAAGAAGTGCAACCACAAAAGCTAGGACTCCGAGAATGGAGAGCATTTAAATTAACTCCTTAATTAAATTTTCAGCTTTACTGCGCGCACTTTGCTCTATGGCACTGACATCTGAGATATCTCGAATTGTAGTTGTCGTATTACTTCCATGTGCTTGAACTACCTGCTCAACAATCTCAATGATTGCTGTGAACTTTATTTTGCCCGCTAAAAATGCAGCAACTGCAACCTCATTAGCTGCGTTATAAACTGCAGGAAGTCCACCACCTAATTCACCACAACGTCTTGCTAAATCAATTGCTGGATACTTTTCATTATCTATCGGTGAAAAATTCCAAGTATGTGATTGCGACCAATCAATTGCTGGTGTTGCTTTAGCTACCCGCTCTGGATAACTAAGTGCGTAAGCAATTGGCCCCTTCATATTTGGTGGTGATGCTTGGGCAATTGTTGAACCATCATTGAACTCAACCATTGAGTGCACAACTGATTGCGGATGAATTACCGCTTCAATCGCGTTGTATGGCAGATCAAAAAGATAATGTGCTTCGATAATTTCTAAACCCTTATTAACCAAGGTTGCAGAGTTAATTGTTACAACCTCCCCCATTGACCAGGTTGGGTGATTTAGTGCATCTGCCACAGTTACATCAGATAGATCAGCGCGATCGCGGAACGGTCCGCCACTTGCAGTAAGAATTAACTTTTTCACATCACTAGCTTTGCCAGCCAACATTGCTTGATAAATCGCACTATGTTCTGAGTCCACTGGAAATAAATTCTCCCGGCCATACTTCATTACTAAATCTCCACCAGCCACAAGTGATTCTTTATTTGCTAATGCCACTTTGTTACCAACGCCAAGTGCGGAAAGTGTTGGGCCAAGTCCAATCGAACCGGTAATTCCATTTAAAACTATGTCGCAAGCAAGTGCGGCAATTTCTACAGATGAGTTATCGCCTTCAATTACTTGCACACCATCTACCACCGGGGCGGGCGCCATACTTCCAACAATTGGCACAT
>CAESAM010000003.1_pt1 | contig 20514 bp, 21 predicted proteins | sample 7263631 | NCBI WGS metagenome assembly CAESAM01 (sample SAMEA6814156, study PRJEB35770) | uncultured Actinomycetes bacterium | biome: Freshwater; feature: Freshwater reservoir; material: water | place: Czech Republic | collected 2017-06-27 | depth 30m m | reverse complement strand
GTTATCTCTTCACAACATGCTGCTGATATCGATCTAGAAAAGAAATTGGCGCCAGAGATTAGAAAATTTGTGATTGAACCGCTTCTAGAAAACTTGGATATCGATACAAAGAAGGTGCGAGTTTTAATTAATCCAACAGGTCGATTTGTCATTGGTGGACCTATGGGAGATGCTGGATTAACTGGTAGAAAAATTATTGTAGATACTTATGGTGGAATGGCTCGTCACGGTGGTGGTGCTTTTTCGGGAAAGGATCCATCTAAGGTGGATAGATCTGCAGCTTATGCGATGCGTTGGGTAGCAAAAAATGTGGTTGCAGCAGGTTTAGCTGATCGCTGTGAGGTTCAAGTTGCATATGCCATCGGTAAAGCTCAACCAGTTGGTTTATTTATCGAAACATTTGGTACTGAAAAATACGATTTAGAGAAAATAAGCGCAGCAGTTGACGAGGTTTTTGACCTTCGTCCGGCGGCAATTATTAGAGATCTAGATTTATTAAAACCAATTTACTCAAAAACTGCAGCATATGGTCATTTTGGACGCGAATTAGCAACTTTTACTTGGGAGAAAACCGATCGCGCGCAAGCATTGAAGAGTTTAGTAAAGTAAAAAGTGGTTGCGCCACTTAAATTAAAGCGGGAAAAAATATTTAGTAAGGCAAAAAGTTACGAATTTTCTGAGATCTCGCCCATTGCTAAGGTGTTAGTTAATACGCCAGTTACACATTTAGAGGCTATTTATGATTACTTTGTACCGAAAGAAATCTCGCAAAAAGCTCTGGTTGGTAGCATCGTAAAGGTTGAATTTGGTAAGCAATTTACGCAAGGGGTAATTGTTGATCGAATCGATCAATCAGATGAGGTAAATATAAAACCGATACTAGGAGTTTTGGGCATTCCTGGGATGGTAAATAAAAACGTCATTGCACACATATCGGCAACAAGAGATCGTTTTGGTGGTGGTTTTTGGGATGTTTTAAACTCTCATTTACCAAGTATTCCGATAAGAGAACTCAACTTAAATTCAATTGAAAGAGATGGAAAAAGCTCAAATCTAAAGGTTGATTTAACCAAGTTTTTAGAAAAATCAGCAGCAGAGATCATCTGCAATCAGGAAATTATTCGCTGCGCCATTCATGACCCAAGCGGAGCTAAACCTTATGAATTATTGGTGGAGATTATCAAAGCCAGAGCAAATATTGGTCAGGTGTTAATCATATGCTCTGATTTTAGAGAGTTCGATTATGTTGCTAATTTACTATCTCAAGTGATTACTTTAAATTTTGTAAAGATAGATACTCGAGATAACAAAACGGATAGATATACGAATTTTGTGCTAGCAAATACATCCGGAGCTAGCGTAATTTTGGCCAACCGCAGCGGAGTTTTTACTAATTTAGAGGAAAAATCAACGGTGATTGTTATAAATGATTTTGATCAATCTCACTACGAAAAAAGAAAACCTGGATGGAATTCCAGAGATGTATCTTTATTGCGTTCTCATGATACGAGTCTGATTTTCTATAGTGCGGTGGCTTCCTTAGAAGTACAGCGATTAATTAATACTGGTTGGATTAAGGAAATTCCAATATCAAACTTAATCAAACATACCTTTTCGGTGTTAGATGGTCGAGACAGTGATTTAGCGGTGATTAGAAAATCTCTAAAAAATGGTAATGTTTTAATTAGCGTCGCCGATAAAGGTTATGCCAATGTTTTCTTGTGCGCTAAATGTCGAAATCTGGCTCTTTGTGATTGTGGCGGTAAGTTACAGATTAAGGAGAAGGCAGCTGCTCCAATCTGCAAATTATGCGATTCACAATCTAAGAATTGGAAATGTAAATATTGTTTGGCGGATAGACCATATGTAATAGCAAAGGGCATGGATAGAACTGCAGAAGAGATCGGCAAAGCTTTTCCAGGCGTTGAAGTATTGATCTCTAATTCAGAACATGTTGCGCAATTGCGAGAAGGGGAAGTAAAAATTGTTATCTCAACCAGGGGAGCCGAGCCGGTATCTAATTATGCAGGCTTGATTTTGTTAGATGGCGAAAAAATGTATAACCAGCCATATTTACGGGCGGAGGAGTTAACAAGGCAAAATTGGTTTGGATTAATTTCCAGAGTTGTTGCAGATGGAGATATATATCTATCACTCTTGAATAATCATCCGTTAGTTCAAGATGTGATTAGGAATGAGAGAAAATCTCAAGAATTATTGAATCAACGCGAAGCGGCAAAACTTACTCCTTTTTATCGAGTATGCGTTATTTCTGGAGAGACCATGGCGGTAAATGAGTTTGCGAACAACCTACAAAAATTAGCAACCTTCTTGATAGTAGGACCATCAGAAGTTTCTAAAAATCAGAGTAAATTAATTATTAAAACTACCTTGGAAACTAGCTCAAATCTTGTTGAATTAATTGATGAAGTTACGCGTCTACAAAGCATAAAAGGTCGCGATATCTTTGATTTCCGATTTGATCCGTATGATTTATAACCTAGCCGTGTCGTATCATTAGAGTATGGCAATCCAACCAATTAGATTATTTGGCGATCCGGTTCTGGTTACACCAGCTGAACCGGTTATTGACTTTGATAAAGAGTTACGGAATTTGGTAAGGGATTTAACGCAAACTATGCAGAATGCTCCAGGGGCAGGTTTGGCGGCTCCACAAATAGGAGTGCCGTTACGAGTTTTTGTCTGGGATGTTGATGATGAAGTTGGACATCTAGTAAACCCCTCATTGGATTTAAGCGAGGAGTTACAGGATGGGCAGGAGGGATGTTTATCTTTTCCGGAATTAAGTTATGAAACACCTCGGGCTTTTCGTGCGGTTGCTAAAGGATTTAACATGCATGGAGAACCAATAATTGTGGAAGGCACACAATTACTTGCCAGAGCTCTACAGCATGAAACAGATCATTTAAATGGAATTTTATTCATTGATAGATTAAAAGAAAGTGATCGCAAAACGGCAATGAAAGAGATACGAGATTCTGAGTGGTTTGGATTAGCTTCTGAATCGGGGATCACGCCAGAGATAAGAGTATCTCCGCACACTACTCAAGGTTTAGGATTTTAAAGTTTTGAAGGTTTGCGTTGCTTCTTCTTCATTAGTATCTGAGTTCGCTATCAACACACTATTAAGATCAGAACAAGTAGATTTGATTGGTTTAATAACAAACCCAGATAAAGCAACTGGTAGAGGTCAAAATATAAAAGCTAATTCGCTAGCTCAATGGGCGCAGTCGCATCAAATCACGGTTGAAAAACCCAACGATAATGAGCAACTAAAGCAATCTTTACAAAGACTAAACCCTGACCTGGTTATAACTATTGCTTATGGGCGATTAATTCCGATCACGCTTTTGAATTTACCTAAGTATGGTTTTATTAATTTACATTATTCGATACTTCCGAAATATCGCGGCGCAGCGCCGGTACAACATGCAATTATAGATGGCTTGAAATCTACAGGAGTTAGCATTTTTCAATTAGATAGCGGAATGGATACCGGGCCGATTTATGCGCAACGAGAATGCGAATTAACTAATGAGGATGTTACATCTACTCTAATCGAGAAATTAAATCGCGTGGGTGTTGATCTTTTATTAGAAACTTTATCAAAAATTCAATCTGAAGTTTCACCAATCCCACAATCGGAAAAAGGCATAAGTTACGCCCCCAAAATATCTAAAGAAGAAGGACACATTAATTGGTCAGAGAACCATATAAGTGTTCACAATCGCTATCGAGCATTATCTGAAAATCCTGGAGTATTTACGATTTATCAAGGACAAAGAGTCAGAATCAATCAGATGATTCCAGCGGAAATTACTGATCTAAAAATTGGAAGTTTCACCGTAATAGATGGTAAATTCTTTGTTGGTACCAGCGGAAATTCTTTAGAGATAATTAAATTAACGCCCGAAGGTCGCAAGATGATGAGTGGCTTAGATTTTTACAATGGTTTATCTGATCAGTCGGTGAAATCTTTTGGGTAAACCGCGTCCTACTCAAAGTCGAATGATTGCTTTTGATTTAATATCGCAGGTAAATCGAAATGGCGCTTACGCGAATATTCGACTTCCAGAGTTACTTAATAAGAGCAAATTGGAAGCAAAAGATAAGAATCTTACAACTGAATTATCTTACGGAACTCTGCGCATGCAGGGTTTATATGACTATATTGCTAGTAAATACACTGATCGTCCATTTGCCGAACTAGATCCGATTATTCAAGATTTACTTAGATTAGGAATTCATCAGATACATTTTATGCGCATCCCATCGCACGCAGCTGTTAGTGAAACAGTTGAGGTTGCTCGTGCAGTAGCAGGGGAAAGCAAAGCAAGTTATGTAAATGCCATTCTGCGAAAAATATCTGCAGCAAATTTGGATTTACATGAGATAGATAACCTGCCTACACCGGAGGGGTTGAGCCTTAAATATAGCCATCCAATTTGGATTGTGAATGCTTTTTATGATCAATTAAAAGATTGGCATGAAGTTGAGTTACTGCTTGACTCAGATAATAAAGCAGCAAGACCAGATGTAGTGAGTTGGCCCGGCAAATCTGATGAGTCGGAGTTTGCGCAGTTGGGAGCAACAAAAATTGCGGGAATCAAAAATGGTTTTAATATAGAAGAGATTCCTTCTTCGTTCACACCGATAATAGAACGCCGGGCTGGGGTTCAAGACAGAGGTTCACAAATAGTTGTAGAGGATTTTTTGGCAACATGGGAGCCTGGATTAAAGTGGCTTGATATGTGTGCCGGGCCAGGAGGTAAAGCGGCCTATCTCTTTAATTCTTTAAATGTTTTAGAAAACAACGCTAATTTCTTGGCAAATGAGCCAGTGCCCCATCGCGCAGAGTTGGTAAAGCGAGTTGTAAATAATGAACAGGTTATCTCCTGCGATGGCACCGATCCAAGTAATTTCGCAGGCAAATTTGATCGAATATTAGTTGATGCACCATGTTCTGGTTTGGGCGCACTAAGGAGAAGGCCAGAATCTAGATGGCGAAAGCAAATATCTGATTTAAAGGAGTTAGTGACATTGCAACGAAAGCTGCTCAAAAGCAGTTACGATCTTCTAGAACCAAATGGAATTATCGCCTATGTAACTTGCTCGCCACATTTATCTGAGACAAAAGCGCAGGTTTCTGAGTTTTTAGCAGACCATCAAGATATGAGAATTCTCAATATAGGAGAGTTGGTAGGTGCCAATCCGGCTGGAGTTTTAGCAGATGGAACAGTTCAGCTGTGGACGCATCGTAACCAATCTGATTCTATGTTCATCGCATTTTTACGTAAAAAAGCATAAGTTAGTATTGAGCAATGAATACGCATATCTGTCCGAGCATTTTAAATGCGAATTTTGATGATTTAGAAAATGAGATCTTAAAGATTGCAGATGTTTCAGATTACCTTCATTTAGATATCATGGACAATAAATTTGTTCCTAACTTCACCTTTGATTTTGCTCGGGCCGAGAAGATCATTGCTAATTCTCCTATTTCGGTTGATTCTCATCTAATGGTGTTAGAGCCTGAAATTTGGGCCCCAAAATACGCTGCGGCGGGATCTGCCTCTGTAACATTTCATTTTGAAGCCACTAAACATATTAATCAAACAATCGAAGCTATCAGATCAAATGGATCAAAAGTTGGTTTAGCAATTAAACCAAATACATCATTAGAAGAGGTAATCGATTATTTACCTGCCATCGATATGTTATTAATCATGACGGTTGAACCAGGTTTCGGTGGCCAGAGCTTTATGGAAGATCAAATGCCTAAAGTGCATCGCTCGCGCCAAGCAATCGCAAAGTTAGCGCCGAAAGAAATACTTTTACAGGTAGATGGTGGTATTTCAGATCAAACAATTCAAACCGCTGCTAGAGCTGGCGCAGATTGTTTTGTTGCGGGGAGTGCGGTATATAAATCAACAGATCCTAAGCAAATGGTGATTAATCTGCGAAATTTAGCGCAGGATATTGTTAATTAATTCCAGCAAATAGTAATAACGCACGCATATCTGGGTGTGAAATTGTAGATTCAGATTTTTCTTTGACTATCTGTTTGCCGTTATATGCAAAACTGTGTCCAGAGATTGACATCATCTCCAAATCATTTGCGCCATCACCAATAACAACGGTATTTGCCAACGGAATATTTTCGATTTTCGCCGCCTCTTTCAAGGCACTCGCCTTACCTTGTGCATCCATGATCGGACCAGTTAACTTGCCGGTTAATTTACCATTTGCAATCTCTAATTTATTTGCATATATATGATCGATGACCAAATCCGATAAAGGTTTCTCGATAACATCAATAAAGCCACCACTAACTACTGCCACTTTGTGACCTGCTTTTTTAATCGCTTTTATCGTTTCATTTACACCAAGATTAAATGTCAATGCTTTTCCAACCTCATCTAGGGTTGAAATTGAAACTCCGGCAAGAAGAGTGACTCGCTCAATTAGCGATTGAGCGAAATCTATACTTCCGGCCATAGCGGATTGGGTTATTGCTTTTACTTGATCGGCAACACCAGCTCGTTCAGCCAGCTGATCAATTACCTCTTCGCCGATTAATGTGGAATCCATATCAAAGACAAATAATTTTCGATCACCGTTATTTAATAATTCAGTATCGAAGTAGATATCAAGGTTATTTGCAAGTGCCATTTGCTTAGTTTGTTGCTTAATTGATTCAAAATCTAGGAAAGCAAACTCGGCCTTAAATACCAGTGAGGTTAAATCCACAATTTTCTCGATTTGCATCGTCAAAATGTTGCCACCAACTTCTTGAATGAAATCCGTTAGGTAAGCAAGCCTTTTTGGTTGTAAATTCCTTTCAACTAACATGAAGTAGGCCTTTAATTTATCTGCAGATAATGAGGCTGATTGGGAGAAATCTATGGCGATATCAGCTGATATTTGATTTCCAAGTTCGATCAGATCCTGCTCAATTGCTTCGGCATGGTCGGGAATTAGTTTTATAAGAATTGTTTGTAGTAAGCGTTCGCCGGCAATAATTTGCTTGATATCCAAGATTTCTATTGAAAACTCTGCGAGTTTGTTAATTACCGCTGAAGTGATTCCAGGTTTATCGACGCCTGATACCAATATCAACGCGGTGAAATTACTTTTATCTGGCACGCTCATGCGCTCAGATTAACGCTTATCCTCACTCGAGCGGGTATCTTTTCTCATTGTGAGCGCCATTTTTGAACTATCAGAGGTAACTGTTCGAAGAGGCGATCGAGATATTTTGGGCCCCATAGATTGGCAAGTTAATGAAGGAGAGCGTTGGGTTATTTTGGGACCTAATGGCGCAGGTAAAACAACACTTTTACAACTTTGTTCAACCTTAATCCATCCAACAACTGGCACCGTAAAGATTCTAGGCAATCAATTAGGCAAATTTGATATCTTTGAATTACGTACCAGAATTGGAATTACCTCCTCTGCTTTTGTTAGAGATTTTCCAGATGATGAAAAGGTTATGGATGTAGTTTTAACTGCAGCTTATGCAATGATCGGTAGATGGCAGGAAAAATATGATCTATGGGATGAATCTAGGGCCAAAGCGTTGTTAACAGCATTAGGTGTTAGAGAACTCGGGGAGCGCCATTTTGCTTCATTGAGTGAAGGTGAGAAAAAACGTGTACAAATAGCTAGATCATTAATGGCAGATCCGGAGTTACTCTTACTTGATGAGCCGGCTTCGGCTTTAGATCTAGGTGGTCGTGAAGATTTGTTAAAGCGACTAGAAGATTTAGCAAATGATCCACTGGCACCTGCAACAGTAATTGTTACTCATCATATTGAAGAGATTCCAAAGGGCACTACCCACGCACTTCTACTGAAGGATGGATATGTGGTTGCGCAAGGAGCGATTGATCGCGTGATTACAAATGCTTTTATGAGCGATGCATACGCAATTGCAATTTCCGTAAATAACGAAGGTGGAAGATATTTCGCTCGAGCGTTGTAGATTGTGGGAAGAAATCCCTGATCAATGGAAATTCCTTTTCGATAAAGATGAGATCGTAGATATAGATGGAAAAATTGGAAACAAGTTTCAGCCTGCATTAAACCAAATTTTCCGCGCACTTGAAATTGCACCAAATAAAGTAGAGGTTTTAATTGTAGGTCAAGACCCATATCCAAATCATTTATATTCTATGGGTTTGGCATTTTCGGTAAATAAGGAGGTGACAAAATTACCCGCCTCTTTGAAAAATATCTATAAAGAGTTGGAGAGTGATTTGGGTATAAAAAGAGTTAATGGTGATTTGTCAGATTGGACAACGCAAGGTGTAATGCTCTTAAATCAAAGCTTAACCATTGATATTGATTCAAGCGGTAGTCACCGACGTATTGGCTGGCACAACATAACGGGCAGAATTGTGGATTATGTTGCAAAACAGGGAGCGATCGGGGTGTTATGGGGCCAAGATGCGGCAAAGTTTAATTCTTTATTTCCCAAAGAGAAATTAATTGAAACTACTCACCCAAGTCCGCTTTCGGCACATCGTGGCTTTTTTGGTTCAAAACCGTTTAGTCGAGTAAATGAAATTCTGCGCAAGCAAGGCAAAAAAGCAATAAATTGGTAAAAAAATACTGGGCATCATTTCTGATACCCAGTATTTGATTTGATTTATATTATGCAGTCCAGATATTAATTGGAGATTGCAAGAAGTAAACCATAAATAATCCAGCAACTACATACATCAGTGGATGGATTTCTTTGCTACGTCCTTGGAATACGCGGATCACTACATATGAAACAAATCCAGCGCCAATACCTACTGAAATATTGTAAGTAAATGGCATCAGAATGATTGTTAAGAATGCAGGAATCGCTATACCTAGATCATCCCAGTCAATTCCCTTGATCTGACTCATCATTAAGAATCCAACGATGATCAAAGCAGGTGTTGCTGCTTCGTAAGGAATTACTGCGACTAGCGGAGCCAGGAAGGTTGTAAGCAGGAATAAAACTCCAGTAACAACTGAAGCTAGACCTGTTCGTGCACCTTCACCAACACCAGAAGCTGATTCAATATATGAAGTATTTGAAGAGACTGAACCGGCGCCGCCTGCAGCAGCTGCAATTGAGTCTATTAACAAAATACGCTCAGCACCTTCTACATTGCCGTTACGATCAACTAATCCAGCTTGTTGTCCGATCGCGGTCATAGTTCCCATAGTGTCAAAGAAATCAGCTAGCAACAATGTAAATACAAGTAAAGCTGCTGCAACTAGTGAGATGCGATCAAAGCCACCAAGAAGATTGAAGTCACCTAAAATATCAAATTTAGGTGTAGCAACTACTGCATCGGGAATAGCAGGAACATTTAATCCCCAACCCTTTGGATTTACGGTACCGGTTGCACCATCAAAATTAGGTCCAATTTTGAAAGCAGATTCAACAGCTACTGCAACAATAGTTGTAAGTGTTATACCAATTAGAAGAGCACCTTTAACTTTTTTAACAATCAGACCGATCATCAAAATTAAACCAAAAGTGAAGACAATAACTGGCCAGCCAACAAGGGTTCCATTATCGCCAAGAGTTACTGGTACTGGACCAGATCCGGTGCGACGCACGAAACCAGCATCTACTAAACCAATTAATGCAATGAAAAGACCGATACCAACAGATATCGCGATCTTTAATTGACTAGGTACAGCACGGAAAACCGCTAAGCGGAAACCAGTAAGTACCAAAACTAAAATTATTAGGCCTTCTAGAACGATCAAGCCCATGGCATCTGCCCAAGTCATTTTTGATGCAATTCCAACTGCAACAAATGTGTTTAAACCTAGACCGGTTGCAATTGCTAATGGGAAGTTTGCAACTAAGCCCATCAGAATTGTCATGACTCCTGCAATTAATGCAGTGGCTGCAGCAACTAATGCAAGATTAGGTGCATCTCCGCCGCCGATATATTTTCCATCAGCATCTTTTGCTAAACCGATGATGAGTGGATTGAGCGCAACGATATATGCCATTGTGAAGAATGTGACGATTCCGCCTCGAACTTCACGGCCTACGGTTGAGCCACGCTGACTGATTTTAAAGAAGCTATCAAGCATGGTATTACCCTTCTGTTTTTTTAACATGGTGTTTTCGACATGTTGTTGAATTCAGTCCAACAAACTGAGGGGAGTGGCTCAAACTTAAGGGTTACTCGGAGGTAAGCCTCGCTACGACACCTAGAGAAACGGCCACCGATTGCCCAATTAGTAGAGCGAAGAGCGCTGTTCCTATGCCGACTGTGCCACCTAAGAGCACGCCAGCAGTTAGAGCTAGTACCTCAATACCCAACCGGACTCGACCCACACGGATACCGGTTTTGTAGTGAAGACCGGTCATCAGCCCATCTCGAGGTCCAGTGCCAAGTCCGCAGGTTATGTAAAGGGCAGAACCTGTTCCAACTAAACCAATACCCAAAAAAATATAAATCAAATTGAAAATTAAATTCTCTGTTTCTGGAAAAATACTTATTCCAAGTTCTATAGCTGCAGCAATAAATATCATATTCATTACTGTGCCAAAACCTGGCCGTTGTTTCAACGGAATCCAAAGTAATAAAACTACCAAGCTAGTAAGGAAAGTTGCTTGCCCGATATTAAAGGGTGAGTTCTTTGATATTCCCTCTGCCAAAACAACCCAGGGTGAGTTACCAAGTGATGCAATTACCAGAAGAGATTCGCCGAGACCAAATATCGTTAATCCAAAAATCAAAATAAAAAAACGTTCGATATCCTCTTTTGCTAAACCGAGATCCCACGTAGATGATGCTCGCCATGGAGTAATTGGGATACTCCGGTTGGGTTTTAAATGATGTTTAAACCAAAGGATGATCGATTGCACTGTTAAACTATAGTGGTTACTTCGATCTAACAGGTCGTTGCTAGATTGGATATCATGGAATTTAGTTATTGGCAATCGATAATTACTGGATTGATTCAAGGCGCCACGGAGTTATTTCCTATTTCCAGCCTTGGTCATGCAATCTTAATCCCAGCTTGGATAGGGGGAAATTTTCTAACTTTTATGACAGATGAGAATCAGGCATATTTATTAATTACCATCGCAATGCATTTAGCCAGCGCGATTGCCTTGTTTATTGTATTTCGCAAGAGATGGCTTAATTTAATTTTTGGCGCTGGTAAATCAATAATTAAGAGGGATTTTCAAACTACCCAGTTTCGAGTTTTGGGTTACATAGTAATTGCGACAATACCAGTGGGTGTGCTCGGGGTGGTCTTTGGTGATTACTTTCAAAATATTTTTGGTAAACCAGTTTTCTCAGCAATTTTCTTATTTTGCAACGGTTTAATTTTGATTCTGGCAGAGAAATTATCAAGACGAGATATTCCACATGAGTTTTCAGATTCCGATGCAGAAATAGATCACAGAATTAATGCGAAAAGTGCTTTTGTAATCGGTATGGGTCAATCTTTAGCGCTGTTTGCTGGAATTAGTAGATTTGGAATAACCATGAGCGCGGGTTTGCTAAAGAAATTAAATCACTCAGTAGCTTCGGATTTTGCGTTTTTAATGGCATTGCCAGTAATCGTAGGAGCGGCCATCGTCAAATTACCAGAGTTATTTACATCAAACACAAATGAGATATTGGGGCAGATTTTAGTTGGTTGTTTGGTTTCATTTACAGCAACATACTTCAGCGTTAAATTCTTGGTTAAGTGGTTTAAAACTAATACCCTCTATCCTTTTGCAATTTATTGCATTATTTTTGGTTTGATTTCTTTCGCTAGGTTTATTTAATGTTTACCGGTAGCGGCACGGTTTTAAACATTATTGCGATTGTGTTGGGCGGGGCAATTGGTGTTGCTCTCGGAGGAAGATTCAAAGAGAATTTAAAAGATCTCATCACTCAGGTTCTTGGTTGCGTGACATTTATTTCAGCAGCAGATGCTATTTCAGCTTATTGGAATAAGGATTTAGTAGATCAACTTCCCAAAGGCGCAACGATGTTAGTTGTTGTATTTTCATTGCTGCTTGGGGCACTAATCGGTAATACAATGCGAATCGAAGATAGATTAGAGAATTTTGGAACAAAATTAAGAAATAAATTCGCTCATAAAGGCGAGTCCAATTTTGTGGAAGGGTTTGTATCAGCCTCTTTAATTTTCGCTATTGGCCCGCTGGCAATTCTAGGAAGTATCAGCGACGGCATGAACACCGGAATTGATCAATTAATATTAAAAAGTACGCTCGATTTTTTTGCTGCGATGGCATTTGCCGCAACTCTAGGTTGGGGAGTTGCTGCCTCTGCAATTCCGGTTGGAATTTACCAATTTTTCTGGACAGCAATTGGTTTATTTTTAGGCGCGATTCTCGCCAGTTATCAGATATTAGCCATGACAGCAGTTGGAGGCATTTTATTATTGGGCATCGCTTTGCGATTACTCAAAATTAAACAGATCGCGGTTGGTAACTTACTTCCCGCAATTGCATTAGCACCATTACTTGCTTTACTAGCTCATCAGTTTTAGAAGGTTTTAGCGTCAATCACAAAGCGGTATTTGACATCACTTGCCACTGTTCGGTCATAGGCAGTGTTTATGTAATCTGCTTTGATAACCTCAACATCTGAAACGATTGATTTTTCGCCACAAAAATTAAGCATTTCTTGTAATTGGGCTATTCCGCCGATCATTGATCCTGCTAGAGATCTACGTTGACCAAGTAATGTGCCAGCGTTAATTGCGTAAGGTTTTCCAGGCAAACCAATAACTACTAATGTGCCATCAAGTTTTAACATCTGTAAATAAGGTTCTAAATCAATATCTGCTGAAACTGTATTAAGTAATAAATCATATTGTTTTTCTAGTTTTTTAAGGTTATTGACATCTTTAGTAGAAACGAAATGGTGAGCACCCATCTTTTTTGCATCTGCCTCTTTACTTGGAGAGTGAGAAAAAACAGTAGTTTCGGCCCCTAACGCAGATGCGAACTTGACTCCCATATGGCCCAATCCACCTAAACCGATAATTCCAACTTTTTTGCCAGGTCCAGCCTTCCAGTTTTTAAGTGGTGAGTACAAAGTAATGCCAGCGCACATGAGCGGTGCAACTCCAGCTAGATCTAGATTCTGCGGCACATGTACTGCGTACTCTTCGTTGATTACGAATTTATCTGAGTAACCACCCATTGCAACGGTTTTACCATCCCGCTCGTAGGTGTTGTAAGTGCCAGTCATACCTTCAACGCAGTATTGCTCGAGGCCTTTTTTGCAACTTTCACAATTGCGGCATGAATCTATAAAAACGCCAACGCCAATTAGATCTCCAACTTTAAATTTCGTAACTCCATCAGCAATCGCTGTAACTTTTCCTACAATCTCATGACCTGGCACCATAGGAAATATTGCTGGACCCCATTCTTCACGGGCCTGATGAATATCGGAGTGACAAATGCCGGCATATGCAATTTCTAGTTCAACATCATGTTTGCGCATCTGGCGACGTTCAAAGACAAAAGTTTCAAGCGGTGCTTTAGCGGCTTTAACTGCGTAACCTTTGGCTAACATTTTATTATCTCCTTAGTTGTTGAACGGTAAAGATTGTTCCGATGCTGGATTGGAAATTCGAGAAGTAACCTTGCGCATGTGATGGCGCCGGCATAAAACCTCATAAGCAATAACGGCATTGGAAGATACATCGCCAACAACTACCTGCTCGCCTTCAGTTACCATCTGGCCATTAATTGTTCGGGCGTTATGAGTGGCCCTAGCACCGCACCAACATAAGGCTTCCACTTGTAATGTTTGAACACGATCGGCTAGCTCAACTAATCTAGCGCTACCAGGAAAAAGTTTTGTTCGAAAATCTGCCAAAATTCCAAATGCATAAACATCGATTCCTAAACCATCAACTATTCGAGCTAGTTGTTCAATTTGTTCTGGTTGATAGAACTGGGCTTCATCGCATATTACAAAATCTATTCGCCCGCCAATTGATAACCGTTCAACCAATAATTTATGGAGATCAAGATCTACATCTACCTCTAATGCTTCTGCTTGCAAACCTAACCGCGATGAAATGATGCCTTTACCGGCACGATCTTTACTTGTGAAAATCACACCCTCGCGACCACGAGATCTATGGTTATGAACAGTTTGCAATGCCAAAGTAGATTTACCGCTATCCATTGTTCCGCAGTAGTAAATTAATTCAGCCATGAGGTTATTCTGCCAACAAAAGGTTGATTTGTAGATCTGGATATGTGGCCAAGATACGTGATTTACCTTCCAATTGCGAAATTTCAAGCAGGAAAGATACTGAGTCAATCTTAAGACCGATTTTTTTAACCAAATTTATGGCTGCAATTGCAGTTCCTCCAGTTGCTAAGACATCATCAATGATCGTTACAGATTTTCCAGCCTCATAAATATCCTGGTGAATTTCTAGGCTGGCGCTGCCGTATTCAAGATCAAATGATTGACTTATAACCTTTCCTGGAAGTTTGCCCGCCTTTCGTATAGGGATAAATCCCTTACCAGTTGCTTGCGCTACGGCAGCTGCAAAAATGAAGCCACGAGATTCAACTCCGGCTATGTAATGAGAGTTCTTGGAAATATCTGAGAGCAAATCTATTACCCTACTGAAATTCGGACCATCAGCAATTAATGGTGTTATATCTTTGAAGGTAATACCTTTAATCGGAAAATCTGCAATATCTCTTATTAAATTGCGATCAAAATTTTCCACATCTTTATCTTAGTAATTGTCTTCGCTTTTGATTGAAATTAAGATCTTTTATTGTGTGTCCGAGAGGGGAGTTGAACCCCTAAGCCCTTTCGGGCACTAACACCTCAAGCTAGCGCGTCTGCCAATTCCGCCACCCGGACTGAAGATTATGCCCAAATCTTAACTTAAAAAGGTGAGTGAAATGGTTGGAAAATGTAGCAGAATAAGCCTATGAGATTAACACCCGAGCAAATAATTGAATTAGAAAATGACACGATAGATCTTTGCCAACAAATGATTCGGATTCCAAGTGTTAATCATGGCGAGGGACGAGGCGATGAAAAGGCGATGGCGGAATTTATTGCCGCTAAATTAGCTGAAGTTGGTATTGAAAGTGAACTGATTGAAACGGCGCCGAATCGAGTAAATGTTGTTGCTAAGGTATCTGGAAGTGACACAACGCGTCCGGGTTTGATAGTTCATGGTCATATAGATGTTGTTCCAGTGAATGCCGCAGATTGGTCAGTTGATCCATTTAGTGGTGAGATCAAAGATGGCTTTATCTGGGGCCGAGGCGCAGTTGATATGAAAAATATTGATGCAATGATTTTGGCTTCAGTACGCATGTGGCGTAAGACTGGCTATTTACCGCCCCGCAATATTTTGTTGGTTTTCTTCGCGGATGAAGAGGCCTCCGGCACATACGGATCCCGTTGGTTGGTTAAAAATCGACCAGAATTATTTGCAGGTTACTCCGAAGCGGTTTCAGAAGTTGGTGGATTTTCAGTAACGATTACTGGAGATCACCGCTTGTATTTGGTGGAGGCTGCGCAAAAAGGTATTCAATGGTTAAAACTAACTGCCAAGGGAACTGCCGGCCATGGTTCATTTATTAATCCAGATAATGCAATTACCAAAGTGGCCGATGCGGTGGCTCGAATTGGAAATTATGAATGGCCACAATTGGAAACTAAGACAGGTGCGGTGCTATTTAAAAAAATAGCAGAATTAACGGGGGATCCTTATGATCCAACAAATGTTAAACCACTTCTTAAACATTTAGGACCAGCAGTTAAGATGATCGGTGCAACAATTCAGAACACTGCCAATCCAACGATGCTTGAAGCTGGTTATAAAGCTAATGTAATTCCGCAAACAGCCAGCGCTGTGATAGATGGCAGATTTCTTCCAGGTTTTGAAGCCGACCTGCATGAGACGATTAAACGCTTAGCTGGAGATGAGATAGAGGTTGAGTTTGTAGCCAGAGACATCGCACTTGAAGTTGAATTTACTGGCCCACTTGTCAAAGCAATGTGCGATGCAATTACCGGCGAAGATCCAGAAGGAATTCCAGTACCTTATTTAATGAGCGGTGGTACAGATAATAAAGCGTTAAGTGAATTGGGAATTATTGGATATGGATTTAGTCCGCTGAAGTTACCAAAAGAGTTAGATTTCTTCGCATTATTTCATGGAGTGGATGAAAGAGTCCCAGTTGATGGTTTGAAATTCGGTGCAAGAGTTATGTATGAATTTTTAGAGAATGTATAACTAGAGCGAAATTTCATTTAAAGCTAATCGAACTTGCTCTGGCAAAGTTATTTGTTCTACCGTTAAAATGCCACGAAGTTGTGCGCCAGTTCGAGCGCCAATTAAAGTGCTGGTTACTCCTGGTGCATCTCTTACCCAAGATAGAGCAACTTCTAGCGGTGAAAAACCTAAACCATCTGCTGCGACGCAAACCGCTTCCACAATTTTCTTAGCTTCAGCACTGAAGTAAGGTTCAACGAAATTTGCAAAGTGCGGACTGGCTCCTCTTGAGTCTGAAGGAACACCATTTCGATACTTTCCAGTCAACACACCACGACCTAATGGCGACCAGGCAAAGAAGCCAACCTCCATTGAAAGTGCAGCGGGAAGGATTTCTTCTTCTACTTTGCGATTTAAAAGAGAGTACTCATTTTGAACTGAAGTGATTGCAGCTTTACCAAAAATAGGATTTTGCAATGTTGCCGATCTTGCCAATTGCCAGCCATTAAAATTACATAAGCCGACATATCTTGCTTTACCAGATGAAACCGCGTAATCCAGAGCAGATAAAGATTCCTCTAACGGAGTTAATTTATCCCAAGTATGTATTTGCCAGATATCGATATGTTCTACGCCTAGACGTTGTAATGATCTGTCTAAATCTGCGATCAATTCATTTCGGGAATTGGAAATTTTGCGTACGCCATCTGTTACCGAAATTCCAGCTTTTGTTGCGATGATGGCATCATCTCTTTTTATTAAGGTGCCTATAAAACCACCAAGAACTCGTTCCGCATCACCGTCACCGTAAACGGCGGCGGTATCAATCAGGTTGCCGCCATTTTCTATGAAATATTGAAGCTGTTGCGCTGCTTCATTTTCATCGGTATCTCGACCCCAGGTCATAGTGCCTAGGCCAAGGCGGGAAATTTCTAACCCTCCGAGTCTGCGATGTTCCATGGCGGGCACCCTAGCAACTCAAGATAGAAATAATCAGTAACCTTGCCAAATGCCTTTGATTTATTTAATGCGCCATGCCGAATCGCAAGCAAACAAAGCAGGCGTATTGGCTGGGCGAGATGATGCAGTTTCCCTTACAAGTAAAGGTTTTAAAGACAGTAAGCAAGCGGTTAAACATTTGCGAAAATTGGAAATCTCCCAGATCTACTCATCGCCCATTAAACGGTGCTTGCAAACTGTTTCACCATTCGCCAAAGAGGTAGGAATAACGCCCTCGATAGATAATTCATTGATTGAAATGGATTTCGGTACTTGGTCTGGCAAGAAATTAAGTGAACTGAGTAAAACCAAAGAATGGCGAAAGATTCAAGATAACCCAGCGGCATTTCGGTTTCCCGAAGGAGAGAGCTTTAAAGAAATGCACTTACGTGTTGAAAAATTTCTTAAGCAAGTTTCAAGGGGAAAAAAACCGATATTGGTGGTCTCTCATGGAGATGTAATCAAGATGATCATTTGTTGCTGCCTTGATTTGTCGATCAATCAATTCCAGAGAATTGTTATCACGCCGGCATCCTTATCCATTATTGAATACACCCCTAAATCAAAAGCCTTATTGCAAAGTAACATGAAATTATCAAAGGGAAATTTCAAGGATAAAGCTACAAAATTCTTATTAGGTGGAGAAAATGCCTAGAGTTGTTTACCGACATGAACCGGCCGATCGTTTCATTGTGAGTGCGATTGGGCAACCAGGCCAGCGCGAGTTCTTCATTCAAGTGCGTTCGGCTGAAGGTATAAATACCATCGGCGTAGAAAAAGAACAGGTACGCGCGTTAATCATTCGATTGGAAGAGTTAGTAACTGATTTAAGGCGAAGTGGCCAGATATCTAAAGAAAGTGGGAGAGGAAATCTTGTAATAGATAATGATCCATTGGAGTTGCCAATCGAAAGTGATTTTGATGTCGGAGTTATTGGTATCAATTGGATAAACAATCAGATAGAAATAGTATTTCAAGCAATTTCAAGTCAAGATGAGATTCTCCTTGATGACTTTGACGCCGGGCCAGATCAGATAATTATTAAGTGCGAAATTGGTTTAGCAATGGCCTTTTGTACGCGCGGTAAAAATTTAATTGCATCAGGCAGATCAGCCTGCCCATTCTGCGGGCTGCCCATAAATATGGATGGACACCTTTGTCCCAGAGCCAATGGATATCGAAGATAGCTCTTATGCCTAATATTGAATTAGATGAAATAGTTGTGACTGGTCGATTAGTTGACGCCTCTAATGCAACTTTATTTGGCAATTTAATTACAGATGAAGAGTTCAAAGTTATATATAAACCAATTGCCGGGGAGCGACCTTTGTGGGATTTTCCAGATAAATCTCTAGCTAGCAGAGAATTGGCAACATATAAATTAAGTGAGTTTCTATCATTAAATCTGGTTCCATTGACTGTTTTGCGTGATGGGCCATACGGATTTGGCATGGTGCAAAAATGGATGACGGATGCGCAACCTAAAGAGTTGATTAGCGTCGGTCAAGGCGACCATCCAGATTTGCGGAAAATGGTTTTCTTCGATTATTTGATTAATAATGCTGACCGAAAATTTGGGCATATTTTGATGGCCACCGGCGGCAATTTATTAGGCTGTGACCATGGTGTTACATTCCATGTAGAAAATAAATTGAGAACAGTTTTGTGGCAATTTGCTGGTATGAGCATTACGAAAGATGAAGAATCAATGCTGAAAATGTTATTAGAAGGTAATTTGCTGGATTTATTTGCAGGTTTACTTTCCGAAGATGAAATTGCGGCGCTATCAAATCGTGCGCAAGAGTTGTTGGAGATTAGAAAATTACCTAACCCACCGACTGATAGACCTGCCATTCCTTGGCCGCCGGTTTAGTAGATCTTAGAAGTAGTATTACGCAATGATTTCGTGGCCGCAGATCCATCAACCAGATATAGAGGTGAAATTAAAACCTTTAATCTTGAATGATTCAAAACAGGGGATGGTGCAAGTTCGCAATTCTCGTTTTTTTAGTATGTATGTATGCGGGATAACGCCATATGACGCAACCCATCTTGGCCATGCTGCTACCTACATAGCATTTGATTTAATAAACAGATATTTAAAATTAGAACATACCAGCGTTCATTTTGTTGAGAATATAACCGATATTGACGATCCGCTTTTCGAGAGAGCCAGCAGAGATTCTATTGATTGGAAAACTTTAGCCCAATCGCAAATATCGTTATTTACGGAAGATATGTGCGCCTTGAAAATTTTACCGCCAGATGATTTTGTCAGAGTTACTGATTCAATCAATTTGGTAATTGAATTCATAAAAATGTTGCAAAGAAAAGGGTATGTTTATGAAATCTCAGGTGATTTCTACTTTGCTTCCTCGGATTTTTTAAGCGATCTACCAATACCGCAAGCTGAAGCTGTTGAAATTTTTGCGCAGCGAGGCGGGGATCCAACAAGAGAGGGCAAGGCTCATCCGCTTGATCCTATTTTGTGGTTAAAAAATAAAGATCAGGAACCGGGTTGGGAAAGCCCCTTTGGTTTTGGTCGTCCTGGTTGGCATGTTGAATGTACTGCTATCGCTCTAGATTACTTAGATCGCAATGAAGAAGATTATGTAATTGATTTACAAGGCGGTGGAAATGATTTGCTCTTTCCGCATCACTTTATGAGTGCCCAACTGATAAAGGCCGCTACCGGGCGAGATTTTGCAAAGTTTTATATCCACACCGGATTAGTTGGCTATGAAGGTGAAAAAATGAGTAAATCAAAGGGAAATTTGGAGTTTGTTTCTCGTTTAATAAAGCAAGGAGTTGATCCAGTTGTTATTCGTTGGGCATTGATTAGAAATCACTACCAAAGCTATCGGGAATGGAATGTTGGGTTATTGCAAAACTCTGTTTCAGAGGTAGATCTCATTAGAAAGGCTCTGGCGAAATCGGAGGTTTGCCCTGTAGATGAATTAATTGAAGAGATCATCTCTGCGTTATCTAATAATCTGCAAACCCAAGTTGTCACAGATCTCATAATTGCTTGGGCTCGTAACTCCTTAGCTGGGGATGATTCAACTTCATTTAAAAATGATTCTGGCAAACTCTCAAGGGCGCTGGATTCTCTTTTAGGTTTAGTTTTTTAAAGCACCATTACTTAAGATTAATAAATAAACCTAAGGTAAAGTACCCCAAGTGAATTCATTGCGTGATTATCTAAAAAGCCATCTTGTAATAGCCGATGGGGCTATGGGAACAATG